>Ga0105104_10001367_pt1 | contig 18282 bp, 13 predicted proteins | sample PPLLaktember2015_3_FD_87034 | JGI IMG/M metagenome (GOLD analysis project Ga0105104, IMG submission 87034) | Freshwater sediment microbial communities from Prairie Pothole Lake near Jamestown, North Dakota, USA - PPLs Lake P7 Core (6) Depth... | ecosystem: Environmental > Aquatic > Freshwater >... | reverse complement strand
GCATCGGGATCAAATGGGCGATATTTAAAGCTGATTTGGAATCTTGCATCAAAATTCCGTTTTGCATTAGAGCCTACAACAAAATAAAGCGGCTCGTTAACAGACACTGGGGATTCATCTCCAGGCTGAGCTAGCACTACTTTTGCTGCCATGGGGCCTTCAGGGGTTTGCTGGTTATTATCAGGTATTGTTGCAGCAATTTGCAATGGTGCTATATCGTCCTTGCTAGTTGCTAGCATCAGCAACCGATTGGATTCCTGATCCAGAAGTTCTGCACGCACCACACCAATAAATTTTACTTTCGGGATACCAGCATAGGTCTGTTTGATATTACTGATGGCGTCTGACTGAACCCGATCCAACTCAACCACTTCAGATGTACTGCTACCGGACAATTTCAATTGCAACTTGTCAGGCCATGTACTTAAGCCTTCGGGCTTTATTGCATCGATGGATATTTTTTGTCCCGTATTCAACGCTTCACTTTGGGTGGCAATCATCCACTTATCGACTGCCTGACACACTGAGGGCAATACTAAAGTAGCCAAAAACATGATTAAAGCGCCAATTCTGCTATACATATACTAGCTTTCTAAAAATGTAATGGGAGAGATTTGTCAGTTCAAGACATGATTACATCATATAAATACCCTGCCAAGTTACTTAAACTTAATCTGACAGTTATTGTCTGCCAGTTGCTGAGGTCGGTAAAACCATTTTCTGGCAGGCTATACGTGTTGGTGCGCCAGTATGGCTGCACCAACAATACCCGCCTGGTCACCCATTTTGGAAATATGCACATTCACTTTACCACGGAGTACCGGGATTAAATCCTGATTCAATCGTTGTTGAAAAACTTGCTCCATAAGCGGCCATCCGGCACTCATGCCACCGCCTATCACAATGTCTGTCACATCAATCACTTTCAGGATATGCGCTAATGCTTGCGCAAGTGAGGTCGCTGCCAATGCGTAGGCAGCTATCGCATCCTTATCTCCGGCTTTTGCACGCGTCGCAATTTCTGCCGCACTGCAATACTGACCTGTAGCCTCCAGATAGGAAATGGCAACACCGCTGGCTGAGGCATACTGTTCCATACAGCCATGATTGCCGCAGCCGCATAAACGACCATTCGCCGTAGTAATGATATGTCCAACTTCCATCGCCACGCCGTGCTGGCCTTGAAATGGTTGTCCATTCAAGATCAAACCACCGCCTACACCTGTGCCCAACCCTAAATAAATCAGATTTTTTATATGCTCAGCAGCCATGATGAATTCGCCATATGCCGCTGCCAGCGCGTCGTTTTCAGTAATGACCGGTAAAGCAATTAAGGCACTTAAGTCTGCACTCAAATCGACGTCACTTAAACCTGGCAGATTGGGAGATTGCGATATTTTTTGCGTATGAGGGTCTATGAACCCAGGAAAACCAATACCCACCGCCGATACTGCCGGATACTTTGTACGTACGCTGTCTATCGCACTGGCAATTGTGCTTAAAATCGTTTGCCAAGCCTGATTAGGCGTATTTTGATACGACTTACATAAACCGGAAAAATCTGCCTGAAAGCGTATTTCCTCCAGCAGCCGTACCTGTTTTTCCTGCGCCTGCTTGCCCTGTGTTTGTAAATCGTTACATTCCACCACACCCAGGCGTAAATTAGTACCGCCAACATCAATGCCAATCAGCAAAGCCATGTCTAATGTCGCCCAGTGCGCGTAACCGCATTTGCAAAAGAATCTTGCTGTTGTTTTGATAATTGCTGCCAGTTAAAGCGCCAATGCCAATTCCCCGTAACGGTACCCGGGGTATTCATACGATGACTGGTATCCAGCCCCAAGATGTCCTGCATTGGTATCACGGCCAGATCAGCATCTGATTCAAGCGCTATTTCGATCAATTGATTTGGAATATCGAATTGATGATCTTGCAAGCCTTTTGCACGAAGATGTGTATGCACATGCTCGCGTTGGTGATCTTCCATTGAACTATGCCAGCCAACAGTAGTGTCGTTATCGTGTGTACCCGTGTAAACAACACTATTAGATTCAATGTTATGCGGAAGATAAGGATTATCCTCCTCCCCACTAAATGCGAATTGCAAAATCTTCATGCCAGGCAAATCGTATTTTTTTCTTAGCGCATCTACTTCCTCAGTAATAATCCCCAAGTCCTCTGCAACCAAATTTATATTGGGTAAGGCACGCTTGATCGCAGCCAGCAATGCGTCGCCAGGTGCCTGCACCCACTGCCCATTAATAGCAGTTTCTTCATCGACAGGAATCTCCCACGCAGCTTCCAGACCTCTAAAATGGTCAATACGCACAATATCAAACAATTCACTTTGTGTTTGCATGCGTGATACCCACCAGGCAAATCCATCTGCGGCCATTGCATCCCAATTGTAATGCGGGTTGCCCCAACGCTGTCCTGTTGCAGAGAAGTAGTCTGGCGGAACACCTGCCACTACTGTCATGTTTTTATCTGCATCCAACTTAAACAAATGAGGTTGTGCCCATACGTCCGCACTGTCATAGGCCACAAAAATCGGAATGTCTCCAAATAATGCTACATCTTTACTCGTTGCGTAGTTTTTAAGATTCAACCATTGATTAAAAAACATAAACTGCGTGAATTTAATCACGGCAATTTCTTGCGCCAACTCTACTTGAGCAAGTTTTAGCGTTTCTTTATCACGGTTTTTATAAAGCTCTGGCCAGTAGTTCCAGCCAACCTGATTGAATTTATTACGTAATGCCAAAAACAAAGCGAAATCATCCAGCCAGTGCGCCTGTTTCTTACAAAAACATGTAAATGCCAGTTCTGCCCATTGGTTCGATTGCGTATTTTCTTGCTGGATGAAAGTTAAATAGGACTTGGTTAACAAGTGAGCTTTACTGGTAATGAGCCCGGTTAAATCTTCTTTTGTCAGTAGCCCTTGGGCTTGCAATGCTTCCAGGCTTATAAAGTCAGGGTTTCCAGCATGGGCGGATAAACATTGATATGGAGAATTATCCGCATGTGGCATATTAATTGGCAGTGTCTGCCAAACCCTGACTCCAATTTCATGCAAAAAATCTATGAATCGATATGCTTCTGCACCTAAGTCACCTGTGTAATGCGCGCTTGGTAATGAGCTTATATGTAATAGCACACCCGCACGGCGCTTTCTTACAGGTGATAAATTAGATTGCAAGGTCATAAATATCTACATAATTAATAAAGGTAGTACATTAACTAAAAAAATTTAACCAAGTACTTAAATGACCATAGCCAGGTGAGCATCAACGCTTAGCAGCAACATTTAAAATCATTTTAAAAATTTCAAGCCTGTCCACGTCTCATGGTGCCCGCATTATCTGCATTACCGCCACCAGCACTGATTTTTTGATGTAAGACATCAGGTACAGGCTGATCAAGTAAATGGTACAAGTTGATTAAGTTACGTCGATAAAGCTGGTCAAAACTTGCGACACTGTCAGATGAATTGTAATCACCAAACCACCAAAACCAATCCGAGCCTTCGCATATAGCCAACTGTCGCTCACACGCCTTAAGCCGATCCGGATCCAAAGTGTCCTTGGACAACACTCTGTCGTAAGTTTTTTTTGCATTGCACAGTAAATCCCACGCCAGGTTTTTGTCTTTGCTCCCTATCCAAGTACTAAAAGTACCATAAACCCAACTGCCCGCAGCTACCTGCGGTAACGTGGCAGCTGACAATCCGCGATTCAGCGCACTATCATCCTGATACATATCGACAATATCACTAAATGTGGTCATTTTTATGTCAGGGTGATTAACTAATGCCGCATATAACTCACTCAGGAAATAATAGCCGTTATATGGGAAATACTCCCAGGCATTTTCCCCATCTAAAATCACACTCACAATTCTCGGGTGTTCCCCCGTGTTGCTTTGCTGAATATTTTCGAGTGTCTTGATAAAATCATTCACAGCATCACGCGAATGCATTTTTGCGTACTCAAAACCAATCTTGTCTGAAAGCTGATCATCTCTAAAGAAACATAGAATGTCCTGCTGACCATTGGTAATACGGTAAGGCTGGTATAAATAATCATCTTTATTGGCGGCACTCATATGCGATTTCAGCAAACTATTTGCCAAAACAGCCTGACCGGTAGCAGCCCACTCAACGCCATGCTTTGCCATCAGCGACAACGTCGCATGTGAAATACCGCCCTCGGCAGGCCACATGCCACGAGGCTCTACGCCAAAATAATGCTGATGAGATTTTTTAGCAGAAAGTACGTGTGCAACTGCACGTGCATGGCCACCTAAGTAACTGGCATTTTCTGGCAACGGTGCTTCAGGCATAGCATCCAATGTGGATTTGAAATCCAGCAGCAATGGCAATATCGGATGGTAGTACGGTGTTGTAGAAATCTCGATTTGCTTGCGCTGCATTAATGCCTTATAACGCGGAATCAAATTGGAAATAGTCTCTGCTATCACGGCAAATAGTTGATTTCTTTCTTCATAAGTAAACAACACACCCTTGGCCATTAATGCTTGCACGACAGGATCATTGCGACGCAGACTTTCACCGCACCACGCCAAGTGGTACCACACGAGCAAATCAGCTTTGTATTGCGCGGATAAATAATGAAACTCGTCCTGTTGTGTTGCCGAATGCTGCGACATCAGCGGTTCAATGAGCTGGTAAATTTGCAACAGCCGCTGATAATGCGGAAACGGACTCAGCATTTTTTCATGATGACTTTTAAAACAGCTATCAACAATCAAGTGACATTCATCATGAGTAATATCTGCCAGATCTTCTTTATTCAGCAAAGCTAACAGAGGATCACGTATAGAATTATTCTTAAACTGTTGCGTGTAATCATCAAGCTGCTCCAATAAAATTGGCACAAAATTGAAACTCACACGTGCTTCAGGGTTAATTTCAAGGTGATACGCCATATCACTGTAGTCTTTTATGGCATGCAGATACGTCCATGGCAATACATATTCATTAGTCGCCAGATCACGATAATCCGGTTGATGCATATGCCAGTAAAGATTGAGATATAACTTGGGACGAGCTATTTTCACTTCAGAATAAACCTTAAACTAGTCAAATTAAAAAATTTAAAAAACAATGCCGGGACACCTCTCAACAATTTAAGTCACAAGTACTTAACAAGTATTTAATTGTTGAGTTAATTAAAACTCAAAACATTCTCTATCTATTAAACCACTCTATATAAATCCTGCCCCAGCATATCAGGCGTTACCAGAACAATGCCTTTTTCAGACACATAGAAACGTTTTGCATCCAGATTTAAATCCACGCCGATCTGCATACCCTCTGGAATGACACAACCGCGGTCCACCACAACATTTTTCAAAATGACATGGCGGTTTACAGTCACTTTTGGCAAAATTACCGAGCCTTCTACATTGCAATAACTATGGACGCGCACATCTGAGAACAACACCGAGTTCGTGATGCATGAACCACTAATCAAGCACCCGCCAGACACTAATGAGTCCGTAGCCTTACCGGTTCTGCCTTCATCCCTAAACACAAATTTAGCCGGCGGCAATTGCTCCTGATACGTCCATATTGGCCATTCCCTGTCATACAAATTAAGCTCGGGAATCACCTTGGTAAGCTCCATATTGGCTTCCCAATAGGCATCAATAGTACCTACATCACGCCAATAAAAATTCCCGTTTTTCGCACCTACGCAACTATCCGTAAAGCGGTGCGCCTGCACTTTATATTTTTTGATAATGTAGGGGATAATATCGCCGCCGAAATCGTGCGACGAATGCGAATCATCGGCATCGCGAATCAATTGCTCGTACAGAAATTTAGCATTGAATACATAGATACCCATACTGGCAAATGCTTTAGTCGGATCGTCAGGCATATGTTTAGGATTAGCCGGTTTCTCGGCAAATTCAACGACACGATCCGTTTCATCTACAGCCAACACACCAAAACCTTTTGCATCCTCCAGCGGCACATTGATACAAGCTACAGTCATATCAGCTTTATTTCTCACGTGTGTTGCCAGCATCTTGCCGTAATCCATTTTATAGATATGATCACCCGCCAATATCAGGATATACTCGGCACCGCCTTCGCGTAATAAATCTATATTTTGGTATACTGCGTCCGCAGTGCCCTTATACCACTCTTCCGAGATGCGCTGCTGTGCCGGGATAATGTTTACATATTCATTGAATTCACCGCGCAAAAAACCCCAGCCGCGTTGTATGTGCTGAATTAAGCTCTGTGCTTTATATTGCGTAGCAACATTGATGCGACGAATACCAGAGTTCATGCAGTTGGAAAGCGGAAAATCAATAATGCGGAACTTACCGCCGAATTGCACCGCAGGTTTTGCCCGCCAGTCTGTCAGGCTCTTTAAACGGCTTCCGCGTCCACCTGCCAGAATAATCGCAACAGTATTTTTGGTTAAGGTACTAATAAAACGATCTGAATGTTGGTCTGCTTGCCGGTTCTTCGACATGATGCCCTCCTGAAGTTTGTATAGTTACTTAAATTGCGCCAGCTGGGCCAACTAGCTTATTTCACTTTCGACTGCGATTGATTACATTATAATCAGCTTAAAGCACTATAATCTAGCTTAAATGGTTAAAATTTAACAAATAAAAGCTAAAAAAACCTTAAAAAATTTAGGGGATATATATCTTGGTAAAATCTAAAATGGCTCAAGTAGCATCCAAAGCAAATACTCATGCGCGCAAGCTCATTTTAGAAGCACGCCACCATGACCCGTTTAGCTTCTTAGGTCTTCATACCAGCCATGACGATAACGGCAATAATTTTGTTTATCGCACATTTTTACCTCACGCATCCAATGTACAGATTAAAACTGGTGAAACCTGGACCAAGCTTGAAAAAACACATGATGACGGTATGTTTGAATATGCTGGCAAAACTGCGATTCCTACACCCTGCCTGCTCAAAGTTGAATTAGGGAAACATAGTTATGAAACCTATGACCCCTACACCTTTAACTCCAGCATCACCCAAGATGAGCTTTATCTGTTTGGCGAAGGCCGCCTAAAACAGGCATATAAAACACTGGGAGCACAAATTATTACGCAAAACGGCATTGCCGGCGTACGTTTTGCTGTATGGGCACCCAATGCAGAGCGCGTGAGTGTAATAGGCAGTTTTAACAATTGGGATGGCCGTGTACATTCAATGCGCGCCCATGGCTCAAGTGGCGTTTGGGACATCTTTATTCCAAACCTGACCACAAAAGATACCTATAAATTTGAAATTCGCAATCGCCATACCGGTAGCATTTTAGTCAAGACCGATCCTTACGGTTTCGAGTTTGAACTGCGTCCCGGCACTGCAGCAAAAATCAGCGCCAGTCATCATCAGTGGGAAGATAAACAATGGCTGGAATCACGTAAAAAACGCGACTGGTTACATGCCCCATTTAACTGTTACGAAGTACATTTAGGCTCATGGCAGCGTAATGCAAAAGGTCACTTTTTAACTTACCGTGAACTTGCAAAAACGCTGGTGCCGCATGTCGAAAAAATGGGTTATACCCATGTTGAGCTGTTGCCCATTTCAGAACACCCACTAAATGAATCCTGGGGCTACCAGACCACAGGCTATTTTGGCGTAACGAACCGTTTTGGCTCACCTGATGATTTACGTTTTCTAATTGATGCATTCCATCAGGCCAATATTGGAGTGATTTTAGATTGGGTCCCCGGCCATTTTCCAAAAGACGATTGGGCTTTGGCACGCTTTGACGGCACAGCATTATATGAGCATGAAGATCCGCGTTTAGGTGAACACCAGGACTGGGGTACCTATATCTTTAATTACGGCCGCAATGAAGTACGTAACTTTTTAATTGCAAACGCCTACTTCTGGCTGCAGGAGTTTCATATCGACGGCCTGCGTGTAGATGCCGTGGCATCCATGCTCTATCTGGATTATTCACGTAAGGCAGGCGAATGGCTGCCGAATAAATTTGGCGGACGTGAAAATCTTGATGTGATCAACTTCTTAAAACAACTGAATGTCATGGTTGGTGAAGACTTTGCTGGTGTACTCACCATTGCTGAAGAATCCACAGCTTGGCCGATGGTATCGCGCCCTGTTTATTTGGGTGGCTTGGGCTTTAGCATGAAATGGAACATGGGCTGGATGAATGACACCCTGAGTTACATCGAGAACGACCCTGTACACAGGCGCTACTATCACGACAGGCTAACGTTTGGCCAGCTTTATGCCTATTCTGAAAATTTTGTTCTGCCGTTCTCTCATGACGAGGTCGTGCATGGAAAAAAATCATTACTGGATAAAATGCCTGGTGATGCATGGCAGAAATTCGCCAATCTGCGTTTACTGACCACTTACCAGATGACCAGTCCCGGTAAAAAGCTAAATTTCATGGGAAATGAATTCGGGCAAGGACGCGAATGGAATGTGAACAGCAGCCTTGACTGGCACTTGCTCAACAATAGTTACGAGGGGCACCAGTGGCATCAGGGCATTCAACAGTTGCATACCGATTTAAATAAACTATACAAACAATTAAAATCATTGCACTCATTGGATTTTGAAATGCAGGGTTTTGAGTGGATTGATTGTCATGACACAGAACAGTCAATTATCAGTTACATAAGGCGTGGATTGGACAATAGTTTTGTTATAATAGTGCTTAATTTTACGCCTGTTTTACGAAACGCTTACCGTATTGGTGTTCCACAAGCTGGGGATTATCAGGAAATCTTCAACAGTGACGCTAGCTATTATGGCGGTGGCAATCAAGGCAACGGCGCTGGATTGCATACCGAAAACATAGCATGGATGCATCATGGTCAATCGCTTGTAATAACGTTGCCGCCATTGGCTGGGATCGTTCTACAAATTAAATAACTTATTGAATAAAAAACATTAAAGACATAAATGGCTACACTTCATAAACTTCCGGTATGGCAAAAACTTAATCAGCATCAACAAAACATCGCATCACTGCACATGTGTGATTTATTCGCACAGGATGCTAAACGTTTTGATAAATTCAGCCTCAAATTTGCTGACATTCTGTTTGATTACTCAAAACATCGTATCACCGATGAAACATTGCCAATGCTATTTCAGCTGGCACGTGAAGCCAAAATTGAAAACTGGCGCGACAAAATGTTTGCCGGCGAAAAAATCAACATTACAGAGGATCGCGCTGTACTGCACACAGCTTTACGCAACCGTGCCAATACTCCAGTACTGGTAGACGGCCATAATGTAATGCCTGACGTGAATGCCGTATTAGCTCAAATGCGTGAATTTTCAGATAAAGTGCGTAACGGTAGCTGGACTGGTTACACCGGAAAACGCATTACCGATGTTGTTAACATTGGTATTGGTGGTTCTGACTTAGGCCCGGTCATGGTATGTGATGCGCTGAAACCATACTCAAACCCGGACTTGAACGTACATTTCGTATCAAACATCGATGGCGCACATTTAATGCGTGCTCTCAATGTATGCAATCCTGCAACGACACTTTTCATCGTAGCTTCAAAAACATTCACCACACAGGAAACCATGACCAATGCACGTTCTGCACGCACATGGTTCCTAAAATCAGCCAAAGACAATGCCCACGTTGCCAAGCACTTTGTAGCACTCTCAACCAACGCAAAAGCTGTGGAAGATTTCGGTATTGATACTGCTAACATGTTCACATTCTGGGACTGGGTTGGCGGTCGATATTCCCTATGGTCTGCTATCGGTCTATCTATCGCGCTATATGTGGGTATGGATAACTTTGAAGAGCTGCTCACCGGCGCTTTTGAGATGGACCAGCACTTCAGAACAGCTCCTCTTGAGCAAAATATGCCGGTGATCATGGCACTGATCAGTGTGTGGTATAACAATTTCTTCCATATCGATACGCAGGCTATCCTGCCCTACGATCAAGGTTTGGCTCGCTTCCCTGCTTATCTGCAACAAGCGGACATGGAAAGCAACGGTAAATTCATCTGCCGTGATGGTACGCGTGTGCCTTATAAAACCGGCCCGGTTGTTTGGGGTGAGGCTGGCACCAACGGTCAACATGCGTTTTATCAACTCATTCATCAGGGCACGCAGATCGTGCCTGCTGACTTTTTAATGCCGGTACACAGCCAATACAAAGTCGGCGAAAACGGCAACACGCACCACAAGATCCTGCTTGCAAACTTCCTGGCCCAAACACAATCACTGATGTTAGGTAAAACAACAGAGCAGGCCCGTGCAGAACTCGAGCAACAAGGGTTATCAGGTGAAGCGTTAGAACAATTATTACCGCACAAAACATTTGAAGGTAATCGCCCTACTACATCAATCCTGTTTGACAAGTTAACACCAAACACATTGGGTAAGTTAATTGCACTATACGAACATAAAATCTTCGTACAAGGCATTATCTGGGATATCAACAGCTATGATCAATGGGGTGTTGAATACGGCAAGCAAATTGCACAGCAAATCTTACCGCAACTGATTAGTGATGAAGTCGTCACTAATTACGACAGCTCTACCAATGGATTAATTAACTACACCAAATCAATACGCTAGCACGTCTCTTACAACGTACTAGCATCTCAAATTTACTAGAGCCACGTATGTCGCAATGCCGATTGAATGTTTTTTTAACTTTAATCGGCGTCTTGATTAGTTTTCCAGCCCTAGCCACCAATGGTATTAACCTAATCGGTTTTGGTACAGAGTCCACCCTGATGGGCGGTGCCGACACAGCGGTAGCACGAGATACCAGTGCGCTGAATACCAATCCTGCAGGCTTAACACAAATCCATGGGCGTACATTTGATGGGTTTGGTTCTTTGCTGCGTACAACTGACCTGGCACATGAAGATGCCTTGAATGATCAACACGCCGACAATCGCTACACATTGTTAGCAGGTGGTGGGTATGCGCAGCCGCTTGATAACATGCCATGCAGCGTCGGTGTAGGATTTTTTACACAAGGCGGTGCAGGCGCGGTGTTTAAACATATCAATACTGCGTTTGGCACAAATGATGAAATGTCTTCATTATTCGGCATTGCTAAAGTCACCCCCGGATTCGGCTGTCAGGTGACTGACAATCTCTCGATCGGTGCTAGTCTAAGCTTGGTGTATGCAACCATCGAACAAAAGTTTTTTTATGACACTTCTAATGCTGTATTCGCAGGCTTTAAGAATGAAGGCGCCAGCGCACTTCGATTTGGCTTAAAACTGGGCGCGCAATACAAATTAAATGACGCATGGACTTTAGGTGCGAGCTATACCGAAAAAACAGAATTGCCACTGACCGATGGCACAGCAAAATTTAACTTTACAGGTGCAGGGCTAGGCATCGTTAAATATAACAATTTCAGCGTTAAAGGCTTCGCATTGCCACGTGAGGTTGCTATTGGCGCTACGTTTAGACCGAATGAAGACTGGTTACTCTCAGCAAAAGTAAACTGGATTAACTGGGCTGATGCAATCAACGACATCACTACATCCGCTACTGACCCTAACAATGCACTTGCGCCAGCAATCGTGGCTGTCAGCCCACAGAACTGGCATAACCAAATGGTGTATGCGCTAGGGGCAGCCTATACCTACAACGACTTAACCACGCTATATGCTGGCTATAACTACGGCAAAAATCCAATGCCAGAAAAGAACTCAAGCCCCTTACTCGCCGCCATTCTAGAAAGCCATATCACACTAGGGTTCTCACGCCAATTAAACGACACCTGGAAACTCACAAGCGGTATTGAGTATTTGCTTCCGGTTAAAGTCACTTACGATAGCCAGTTATTTGGTAATGATGCAGAGGTGCGTAATGAAGGCGCATTTTTTCACTTTATGTTGAGTAAACGCTGGTAACTAGACTTAAGTAGTACTGGACATTAAAAAGCCTCTTACATCTCTGCAAGAGGCTTTAACTTGTTTGTTAATTACGGTTAGTTAATTACGTCTGCTTGATTTAGCTAACTCTAGCTGGATTTCTCATTAGCCAATAAGCTCGTGTCAAAACCAAACACCTTGCCAGACCATATAAAAATCAACCAGGCCAGTATGCCAAACGGCAAGTACCCAAAGTAACCAAGTAAAGGCATTTCTGCAAATATGTGAAGCACATTGACGTAGGGAATATCGTACATCCAGTAATTTGGATTAGTCACAGGCGTGGCAGGATGCGCACTACCATAGTTCCAGACTTCCCAGAAAAATCCATTCAGCAATGTGCTCAGCGCCATTAACAACATAGGGCTCCAATTGCCATTGGCTAACGCTGTAAACGGCGTCCAAATTTTGAACGCGATAAGTAAACCAGCAAAGCCAAGGAGCGGACCTACCCACATGACCCAAAATAGTGGGTAGGGATAGAACACCACAGCGGATATAAGAATAAAGCTCAAATACAGCAAGGGCTTACCAGGGAAGTTCAATTTAGGCCCTTGTGCGTAGCGCGCAACAAGCTTAGGAAAACAATTGAGTAACGTATACCACTCAAAAATTGCAGGCCATACTGTGGTGTAAGCAATAATGTACAGCCAAACAATGTTTGAATGGCTTAACTCCGGCATTGTGCTGTTTGGATAGTACCAATTACCCAGTGCAAAATAATCAAAATACTCAAAGAAAAACCATCCCCCAAGAGACACTGCTGCGCTAATGAGCAGCGTTTTTGGACGATTTGCGAATAAAGAATAACCTCCAGAAAAGCGATAACTCAAGCCATCAAGCGTAAAAATAAAGCCCCACCATAATGGCGTAAAAGCATAATAAACCAAGTTGCCAAACACTGTTTCACGCGTCCACATCAACCACCAAAAGAACAGTGCTATAGCAAGACCTAACCAAAACCAAATAGGCAAGGACTTACCAGGCGGCTCCGGTTGAGGGTTAAGCTGGGCAAAACCAAACCATTGCGGGAAAACCAGGAAAATAATGAAAGCAATCTCAATAATAGCCAGCAAAATAAAAATCGTTAAATTAAACCCTGGCGGCTCTGCCACAAAAAGAGGCGGAAACACACCAAACCCTGGTGGTAAATGTGTTTCCGGATAGGCAAACCATGAGGCTAACAACGGCAATACAGCCATGATAATGATAGGTACAACAAGTGCTAAACGTGATGATTTATTTGACACTACTCTCCCCTTTTTTTGAATTTACAGACTACTGTGTTTGAAACCGAGCTTTTATATTTTTTTATACGCCTGCTACTTGATTAAATTTAAACGGCTCTTGGGCCTCCTCTGCTTTATCGGCTTTACGTAATCTTTTATTTTCATACATACGCTCATCTGCCATACGCATCAGGGTTGCAATATTATCTGCCTCATACCCGTACACAGACCCTGCACTCGCGCCTGCAAACTCAAAACCATTCAACCTCATGGTATGTAACGCCTCTTTTAAAGCCATTTCAATCTTGGTTAAATCGTCGTTATAACTAAGTACAGCAAATTCATCACCCCCAAGGCGGTAAAGCGTTAAATCATGCCCCAAGCTTCTTTGATAACAAGCGCCGAAGTTACACAACAATTCATCACCACGTTCATGACCATGCATATCATTGTAGAATTTCAAACCATCTAAATCGATAAAAGTCAGGCTGCCAAACAGCGGCATATTCACAATTTCTTTTGTAAGTGCATGGCGGTTTGGCAAACCTGTTAACGCATCAGAAGATGCAGTTTTGACGCTTATTTCCAACTCAAATAGTGCGCTCTCTTTGTCTCGAACCAATTGTGAGAACTGAAATGACAACACTAACGCTAAAAATATCACCTCAATAGCCACGCTCACTAGACCCATGTGCTCAATATAGAACGTATATTGATCCTCAATTTTGGAAAGACTAATGGTGATTAAACCTAAAACAAAAAATATGCTGATTGCAATCAGATAGCGCTTTGCCGAAGGATTGTTGCGAATGCTCTCAACAATCGCAACGGCTAGACCATAGAATAGAAACATACCAACACCATAGCGGGAAAATTCAAGCGCCCAATTAGGGAACACAAAAGCCCAGCCTATCAATATACACATCAAGCTTACAATTAAAATGCCAGCCCAATATAGACGTTTTTTAGTCTCGACCTTAATTTCCAACAAAGCCATGACGAATATGACATAAGCAACATTTGAAAATAAAATCGGCATCGTGGCCCAATACAATGAATGCACGGCAAATATATCGGCTAGCACAAGTAAAGTAGCGCAATTGAATAAGAAATTGCCAAAGATAAAGCTTGCATACATGCCTTCTGCCAAACGATTGCGCAACGAAGCAAGTACCGAGTAATAAATGCCTAAACCGAAAAATATGCCTAAACATAGCAATGTGAGCGTATTGCCGTATTTGATGGATTGCTGATAATTCGCGCGAATATCAATATAGGGTTCTGGAATTGCCAGAAAATTGGAGGAAATAATCTCCGTAATCAGTTTGTAGCTGCCTTTGTCTAAAGCGACTTCTCTACCATGCCTGAGAAAGAACGGATTAAGCGTTTTATTTTCTATACCGCCCTGCGCATCAGCAATCAGCTGATTGTGGCTGTCATAAATACGATGTCTGAATTGCGCGATAGTGCTGGTATTTTTAAAATCAACGACAAACGAAGCAGATTCTGAAATATTAAAATCAGCCTTGTAAATATAGTGACCACCCGTGCGGTTAATATCATCAACCACTTGCAGGTTTTTTGCTGCTAAGGGATTAACTAAAAAACGATCTTTATCGCTGTTTGAATGGGTTGTATACCAAGTGCCACCAAGGCTCTGCGGGGAGGCTTTGACAGGTGTTATAGCTAAACACAATAGAAAAAAAACTAAAATGAATCTAATCAATTGCATTTTTCTGAGTTTTTGCACCTTGTTTAATTGTTAAGCATAATTAACAGCAAACGACTATAAATCAAAATGACTATAGTGCATAGCAAAAACCCTTGAATAATAAACTAGTTTAACTAGACCTAATTGTGTATCTGTTGCATACTTTTCTAATCAATTTATACATCAATTAACTGAAATCAAAACTATGGCGAACCTTGATAAATATCTCGTTAATCCTAAAAAATTCTCCCTGAGTAATTATAGAACTGACGATAGAAGCGAGCGTAGTGACAGTAAAGAACAGGACTCGCATGAGTTAACCAGACTCGCCACCGAAATCAACAGACTTCAGGACATTTTGCATGCTGAAGGCAAGCGTAAAGTATTGCTAGTATTGCAAGGCATGGATGCCAGCGGCAAAGATGGTACCGTACGGCATGTATTCAGCGAATGCGATCCTCTTGGAATCCGCCTGGCAAGCTTTAAAGCCCCAAGCAGCGATGAACTCGCACATGATTACCTGTGGCGCGTACATCAGCAGGTACCCAAGGCAGGTGAACTAGTCATTTTCAATCGCAGCCACTATGAAGACGTGGTCATTGTAAAAGTACATGACTGGATTGATGATAATGAATGCAAGCGTCGCCATGCACAGATTAATGACTTTGAGCGCCTACTCACAGAAACAGGCACAACCATTATTAAATGCTTTTTGCATATTTCGAAACAGGAGCAAAAAAAACGATTGCAAGAGCGGCTGGATGACCCAGCAAAAACCTGGAAATTCAACCCTAATGATTTAAAACAGCGCTCATTATGGACAAAATATACACAGGCCTACGAACGGGCCATTGAAGCTACATCGACCAAATATGCACCTTGGTATATTGTACCCGCAGATTCAAAAACCAACCGGAATCTGCTCATTTCCAGGCTTTTACTGAGCACTTTAAAAAACCTGGACCTAACCTACCCACCTGTACCTGCAGACTATAAATCCATCATCATCGAAGACTGATTAACGTAGTTTGATTTCGCCTGAACTCACCAACTGTTTGGCAATCACTTCACCAATAGTAGCGCTAACACTAGCGCCTATGCGCTTGGCAATTCGGCTGGCAAAGTCATCCTGATAAGTGAAATCAACAATTTCTTCCTGCTTAATGATTTCACGCGCAACATAATCGGTACTGCCCAAGGCGTCTGCCAAGCCAATTTTAATACTTTGCTCGCCACTCCAGAACAAACCGCTAAACACTTCTGGCGTTTCTTTCAGGCGCGCGCCTCTACCTTGTCTTACAACAGTTTTAAACTGTTCATGAACTTCATCCAACATTGATTGCGCCAAGGCTTGATGTCTTGGATTCACCGGAGAGAATGGGTCCAGCATGGCCTTGTTCACACCCGCTGTCATCAGGCGGCGCTCAACACCAACTTTTTTCATCACTTCTGTAAAACCGTAACCATCCATCAGCACGCCTATTGAGCCTACAATACTGGCTTTATCTACATAAATCTTATCAGCTGCAGCTGCAATGTAGTAGCCGCCAGATGCACAGACATCTTCGACCACGGCATACACCGGTATTTGCGGGTGCAGTTTCTTTTGGCGCCTTATTTCATCATTAATGATGCCGGCCTGTACAGGACTGCCACCCGGACTGTTAATACGCAAAATAATGCCCTTCGTGCCTTTGCTCTCATATGCTTCGCGCAAACTATTCATCACGGCATCAGCATTAACATCGCCTCCCGCTTCAATAACCCCTGAAATATCAATCAAAGCGGAGTGTGATTCAAAGGTTTTCTTACCATTATTGAAGACCCCCAAAGCGATTAACAAAGCAACAAGCAGATAGGCAAATGTAAGCCCCTTGAAAAATGTGCTCCAGCGGCGTGCGGTTTTTTGCTCGGCCAGCGCAGACGTAGCTAATTTCTCGATGACATCACGCTGCCATTTCGTATCTTCTATTGGTTGAGTTTTGGGCCCATTTTCACTTGCTGCAGTTGGCTGCTGATTTTGTTCAGACATAATTCAAACTTTCTACAATATTATTTTAGTAATTCTACTTTAAAAAATTGCGATCTAATTAGCAGATGTTATGTTGATAATGATTTTATGATTTTGTTCAATAACTTTTATGGGTTTTAGGCTTTTACCTTTACATGGCCCCATAACACAAAATCCATTATCCGGACGATAGTGTGCGCCATGTGTTGCACAAATCAAAAAATCCCGCTGCGGCGTAAAAAACTCACCTTCGTTCCAATCAAGCTCTACAGAGACATGTGCACATTGATTAACGTAGGCATAAGGCTTACCTTGAAACCGTACAACAAAACCTGTTGCAAATTGCCCCAATGCCGGTAATGGAAAACGTATACCATTACCACCTTCTTTCAAATCAACACTATCCAGAACAACAACATTTTCTTCTATATTCATACTCATGCGTATTTATGCGTGCTCTAGCAGCCATTGACTCAAACTGGCAAAATCACCGAATTGCTGTATCGGGTCCATATCCTGCCATTGATTTGAAGACTGTGCTCCATAGGTAACACCAATAGCGTTCACTCCTGCATTTTTTGCCATTTCTAAATCATAGCTGGTGTCACCAATCATCAACGTACGTTCAGGTAACACTACTAAATCATCCATTAACTCATCAAGCATTTGCGGGTGGGGTTTTGAAAAGCACTCATCCACAGTTCTTGTTGCATGAAAATATCGACGCAACTCAGTGTGCTCCAACGCTAAATTCAGCCCGCGCCTGCTCTTTCCAGTAGCCACCGCCAACTTAAAACCGCGCCTATTGAGTGTTTTGATGGTATCTGCAGCACCTGGAAACAAAAGAATTTCACTCTCGCCTGCGAAATAATTGATGTTGTAATATGTGGCAAGAGCCTTTGCCTGATCTACGGAAATATCTCGATACAGCGCGTCTATCGCCTCAGGCAAACCAAGTCCGATAATACTGCTGGCAGCCTGCGGCGTAAGCGGCGGCAACCCTACCTGCTCTGCCGCCTTAACGATTGCATTGGTAATCATACCTGCTGAATCCGCTAACGTTCCATCCCAATCCCACACGATTAAATCATACTGCTTGGACATACTTAAATTACTCTTTCACTTATTTTATTAGTCATTCATTTCTAGTTTTGTTAGTCATTCATTTCTAGTTTTTTTAAAAATTTACTCAATTCTAGTGGCATTGATGCAATTAACTCGAGTTTATCCTGGGTTAAAGGATGCCGGATTTTTGTCACCGATGAATGTAAGAACATGCGCTTAAGTCCATGTTTCACTAAAGCTTTATTTAACGCAAAGTCACCATATTTATCATCACCTACGATAGGGAAACCCAAATGCGCCAGCTGCACGCGCAATTGATGTGTACGTCCAGTTACCAACTGCGCTTC
>Ga0105104_10001366_pt1 | contig 18286 bp, 12 predicted proteins | sample PPLLaktember2015_3_FD_87034 | JGI IMG/M metagenome (GOLD analysis project Ga0105104, IMG submission 87034) | Freshwater sediment microbial communities from Prairie Pothole Lake near Jamestown, North Dakota, USA - PPLs Lake P7 Core (6) Depth... | ecosystem: Environmental > Aquatic > Freshwater >... | reverse complement strand
TTTTGGGTAGGCTCCGTAGGTTGCTCGGAAACTTTTTTCCTTGCGGGAACCTTTTTAGCTGGCGATTTCTTCACGGTAGGCTTCTTGTCTGCAAGCTTCCTACGCGGCTTCTTCACCTGTACTTCTTCCTTCTCACCTATTTCCTCTTTCCTCAATCCAAACATCTCCTCCCACTTCCCCTGCATGGACTCCACCCCCGCGCCGTTCAAGGCACTATTTACCAATTCCCAATTACCCTCCTCCACGAATCGCCAATCCATGAAGACATGATGCTGGTACGCATGCAGGTCAAGATAGAGTCCCTTTTGCCAGAGTTCCTCACATGAGCGGATGTATTCCAGATGCGTAACATAATCTTTGAAGATGACATAGCCCTCAAACGGCAGACTCAGCCCTTCAGCAAGAGATTTCTGTTTCAGATCGCCTGTGCCTTTATCGAGATATGCGGCAGAGATTTTGATCCAGCCGCGTGTATCGGCGAAGCGGTTGTGATAGATCACGAGTCCGCGTTCGTCGCCGTGGACGTTTGAGTAGGCGAAAACATTTTCGTCCACGCTGCCATCGGAGCGATAAAAGTCGTAGAGGAGGAAATGCTCGACATCGGCGAACAGGTGTCGGCGATGAAGGAGTGGGAAGATCTTCCAGTCGTGCCCACCCATGAGTCCCTCGTCAGGAGTCTCATCCCATTTTGGCTTGCGGAACTCCATCCCATATTTTTCGCGAAAGCCTTCCACTTGTCCATGACCGTACATCGGCAAGCCAGGTAGAGTGGATAACACTGTAGTGACGCCAAAGTATTTATCGCCATTGCCAAATTGCTCGATGGCAGTCTTCTCATCCGGGTTGCTCATGAAGTTGACGTAACGTTTGAGAATTTGCGGATCGAACTCGAGCGTGTTCTTGATCGCCATGCGATACTTTGCATTATCTTCATCGCGCAGCATGTGCATGAATGCCGAGTTGTAGACCCGGTGCATCCCCAGAGTGCGGACGAAATATCCCTCCAGCAGCCAGAACGCCTCTGCAAGCAACAGCGTATCCGGAACTTCCGCGGCGACGCGATCAACAACTTCACGCCAGAACTCATTCGGTATCGCCGCCTCGAACTCTGCCCGCGTCATGCCGTGCTCGGAACGGGACGGGATCGCGCCACCCGAACCCGGTTCCGGGAACCACAATCTTTGGATGTGTTTCTTGGCAAGCGTCATCGCCGCGTCGAAGCGAATGACCGGAAAATTGCGCGCCACATGCAGAATGGTCTGAATGACCGCTTCACGCACCTCTGCTTTCAAATAATCGAGCTGCGCGGTGTCATTCCACGGAAAGGATGTGCCATCGTTGCCATGATAGATATAGCGGACATCACCAGTGTCATGATCACGGCGTTGAAAGACAACTGCTGCGTCGGTCTTATCGTAGTAATGATCTTCGAGATAAATTCCAACGCGCGGGTCATCTGCCAGATTTTCGGAATTGAATGAATAGGAAGGATAAGGAGAATAAGGCAGGGACAGGAACCAATCGGGATGTTCGATGACCCACTTTGAGTCGATGCCCATGTGATTGGGAACCATATCCGCCGAGAGACGAATGCCGCGTTGCCAGGCGCGGTAACGGAGGTTCTCCAATGCTGACCAGCCGCCCAGGTCTTCGGCAATATCGTATGAGTAAAGTGAATAGGCCGAAGCAACCGCTTCTGCGTCACCCATGCGCTGCTTGATCCTCTGGCTGGCGCGCGAACGTTCCCAGAGACCGATCAGCCATAAGCCCGTAAAGCCGCGGTCTCGCAGAAGATCCAATTCTTCATCAGGAATCTGATCCAGCGTTTTGATCCAGCGCTGATATTTTCTCGAAAGCTGCTCCAGCCAGACATACGAATTCTTGGCGATGAGCACAAGCCGCGGCATCCATTCCTTGTCGGGACTGTAGCGTTCATATTCCTGGTATTCACCACCGCCAAAGTTCTGCAGCGGAACATCAGGCTGACCGCCGTGCCCATGCTGGCGGATGACTTCCTCGCGCAAAAAGTCCATGCCGCGGATGACACGCGCCACAAACTTCTCATCGAGCAGGTATCCCCATTTGTCGAGGATGAATTGCAACTGACCTTCGAGTGAATAAGGAGAGGCTTCGGCGGGTGCGCGTAGAACCTCAAATAATGACTCTGCACCACCCGGCTTGCCAGCGTTTTCCCTGGCTACCTTTGCGAAAAATGTATCGAGCGATGCCATGAGGCTTTTGTAAGCCGTCGGCTCCAGCGGTTCATCGTCCACCAGATCGAGCAGGGGATTTACAGCAGGATTGGCATTATGGGTGTAGATATAGATCAGTTCTTCGATGGTCCTGATGCGCCCATTGGTGAGCCTGCTGAGATATTCTTCAACCTTCTCGCTCCCGCGATAAACATTTTCCGGTGGGAATTCAGACACGAATTTCTTTTGCGTCTTCATGATGGATTCTCTACCGAGGCTTTCATCCACGTGGGAGACGGCAGTGTTCATCACTTCCGGCGGAACGTAGTGCCGAACGAGCGCGCGCAGCGCCTCGTCGATGAGCTGCATGGCATAAATATCGGAGGCAGGCACCGGCTGAGCCCGCTGCGCTGACATTTGGGAGGCAAACTTGCGGGCTGAGGCATAATCCGCAAATGTCACGCCGCCATCCTGCCGGAAGAAATCATCACTGAATTGATAGGTGTCGCGAGAGGTTTTTGTAATGAGCATAAGGCAATGATAACTCCATTGGATGATTTCGAGTATACTTTGCTGCGATGTCAGCACAAAACCTTGCTATGCTCCTGCACATCATCCTGGCGTTGCTATACCTGCCATTGCTGATCACTCTTATCAGGCGACATTCGGGGCAGGACACAGCCGCGCTATTGCTAAGTTGTTTCATCCTGATCGCCTCGTTTTTGGATGTAGCGGAAGGATTATGGCGAGGCGGGCGTCTATATATTGCATCCCCACAAATTGCGAATGACTTCCTATCCTATGGAGCGCTGGCAGTTGTCTTTCTGCTCACTTTAAGCATCGTCTCTTTTGTACGACGTGACATGCTTACCTGGCTTGGAATTGGGGCCTTCTGGATCCTGGGTTTTATCCTGATCGGGTTAAATGTGTTTCGTTTTGGAGAGGTCGTTTGGACAAACGGACGACTTTCTCTCACTCTTGAGCGGCTCCTGCCTGCATGGGCGATGCTTGGCTGGCTTGTATTTACGATAGGTGCTGCGATCAGTGTTCGTTTGGCTTTCGCACGTTCCCGCCTGCCATTGCTGCGCAACCGCTTGAATTACTGGACTCCGGTCTTTCTTCTAATTGCCTTAAACGACATTTTGATATTGGGGGGTATTCCCCTGCCGGGAAGCCCCATCCGGCTCGCCGCGGCAGTATTGGCAACCTTCATCGTTGTCACTCACGATCCGCCTGACCTGGTTGAGGTGGCGCGGCGGGTGGTAACGTATGTCATTACAACTCTTGTCATTGTCCTTTTTTATGTGGCTGGGTTTACCGCCTCGCAGACGGTCTTCAAGGCGGTGCCGAACTACAATCCATTACTGGTTGGGGCGGGCATCGCGCTGTTACTTTCATTTATATTTACACCTTTGCTTTCACTCGTGCGCCGCTGGGTGAACATGTGGCTGAACATTCGGGAATTCCACCCCAGCCGGACCCTGCACGCATATAGCGAACAGATCAGTAACATCCTCGACATGCAGAGGCTGGCAACAGTTGCCGTGGGACTCATCATCGAGGCAATGGATATTTCGCGCGGCTTTTTGTTCCTGGTCGATAGCCAACTCACCAGCGATGCACAAAAAGCCTATCGCCTGCGCGCGGTCCGCAGCCAGGGGGAACGCCAGATCAAGATCATTACGCTGAACAGCGATCATCCTGTTGTAAAACAACTGACGGTGGAGGGACGTCCGCTTCTTCAATACGACCTCGACCTGCTCCCGGCATTTCGGTCTGTTTCCTCCTCCGAGCGGGAGTGGTTCAATCATCTCGAAGCCGAAGTGTATCTCCCGATCTTTTCGAAACGTGAGTGGATCGGCATGCTGGCACTCGGGGCAAAGATCAGCGGCAACCGTTATTCGGAAGATGATCTTGTCACGCTTTCAGCTCTCGCCGGGCAGACTGCGGTGGCGCTCGAAAATGCACGCCTGGTCGAAAACCTGGTCCAGCTCAACACCGAGCTGCGGCAAGCCTACCGCGCTCTCGACAGAGCCAACCGCGACCTCGAACGCCTCGACCAGACCAAATCCGATTTCATCAGCATTGCCTCGCATGAACTCCGTACGCCCCTGACAACGATCATTGGTTATACAGAAATGTTGATGGAGAACGAGAAGCTTGCTCCGGAAGCTCATACAATGCTCAAGGGCATTTCAAAAGGGACCAGCCGCCTGCATGAGATCATGGATTCGATGTTCGATATCGCGCAAATCGATACACGTACCCTGCAGGTCCATTTGACTGCTGTTGACATAGCCAGCCTGATCAAAGATGTAAGCGATGGTCTGGAAAAATCCTTCAAGGAACGCAAACAGACATTGAACATCAGCATCCCTGTCCTGCCACTGGCAAAGGCAGATCCAAACCTGCTCAAGAAACTTTTTTATCACCTGATAACAAACGCCATAAAATTTACCCCGAATAACGGCAAGATTACTGTGGCTGCTCGTGCCCTGCCAACCCACAGTGCGGAACTGCCCCATGGCGGAGTCGAGGTTGTTGTCAGCGACACGGGCATTGGCGTGGACCCGGCTTCACAGGAAATTATCTTCAGCAAATTCTATCAACCGGGCGAACTCGCCAAACATTCCACAAGCAAAACCCGCTTCAAAGGAAGCGGGGCAGGATTGGGACTGGCGCTCTCCAAAGGGATCGTCGAAGCACACGGCGGGCGCATTTGGGTGGAAAGCAAAGGGTACGATGAAGTGAATTGCCCAGGCAGCAAATTTCACGTGGTTCTGCCTGCGACCAATTCAGGAACCAGCCCTCAGACAATGATGGGGACTGAAGTAAAAGTGGGCATGTAGTGATGTAGACACGTAAACAGGTAAACGTGTGTACCTGTTTACGTGTCTACATGTTCACGTGTGTACCTGTATACCTAAATACTCTTCCGATACACCCGATGGTTTTTATACTCAACGCCATTTAGATTCTTCAAATCCGCACGCATCTGGCGAGTGGTCTCGGCAACCTGAGTCATCTCCACGTGTTGGAACTGGTTGAATCCAAAAACGGTCCTGCCCATTTCATAGTAGAGCAAAGCATTCCCGCCTTTGCCCTGGAATTCCGGCAGGATGCCCATACCATTCCCTGAAATCGTTTTGGTGCGTCTCATCTCCAGGAGGATATCGATGATCCCAAACGGGAACAGGCGTCCTTTGGCGCGCTGAAGCGCTGCAGAGACATCGTGGAAGGAGAACAGGAATCCGACGATGTCATCCCCATGCATAATCAGTTTGATCAGGCGGCGATCCGCAATCATGAAAACATTATCCACAGCATATTGAACATCCCCCTCCGTAAAGGGATAGTACTCCCAATTGTGAATAAATGCCTTGTTATAGGTATATCCGATTTGGGGAGCCCACTGGACCAATTCACGTTTACTCTTGAATTCCTTTACCCAGAGCCCATCACGCTCTTTCACACGTTTGGCTATACGCTCCACCCGTTCGGGGATTTTGAAACAGTCGGCGGGCAGGTAGCATGACACGAAATCCACTTCCTTTTCAAAACCGAGCGCTTCGATCAACCTGGGGTAGTAATCGTAGTTATAGTTCATCATCGTCATCATCTGGCGATGCTCAAACCCTTCCACCTGAATTCCATAGCCATCGAATGGCGAAAGCCCCTTCGGTCCGATGACGGTATCCAACTCCCGCTCCTTTGCCCAATCAAAGACGGCACCGAAAAGAGCTTGTGCCACATCCATATCATTGATCGTTTCGAGCGCATAAAAGTGAGCTTTTTTCGTCTTATGGTACTCATTGAAAAGTTTGTTGTTCGCGGCGCAGATTCGTCCCACGACTTCCCCATCACGTACTGCCAAATAGAAGTCAGCTTCCGAATGTTCGAAGAATGGATGTTTCTTTCGGTTGAGCGGCAGGTACGCATCGATGTATAACGGCGGTACCCACTGTGGGCAATCCCTGTATAGTCTATAGGGCAATTCCACAAATCGTTTTACCTGTGCTTTGTTTTCGGTATCTACTTTTTCGATGGTGAGCATGGGTTTTCCTCGGAAAGTGCAGGGATAGGATGCGTTGTATATAACACAGATCGGTCGCAAGCGGTTCTTACGACTCCCTTCCAGGTTCTGAATTGGCGTTATACTAGACGAAACTCCCTTTCCAAGGAAATTTTGATGGCATCCAAAAAACAACACAAGCGAAGCAGTCCTGTGGACCAGGAATTGCTTCGAAAATACGCCGAAGCTGTTGTGAAGGTCGGATTGAACCTGCGGGCAGGTCAGCGCCTGATTATCACGAATGCCGTGGCACGCGGGGTGCCGCTCGCAGCGCGCCCGTTTGTCCATGAGATAGCCAAAGCGGCATACGCCGCAGGTGCGCGTCTTGTGGACGTGATCTGGGGCGATGAAGAACTGCACCGCATCCGTCTGCAGAACGCTCCCGCCGATTCGTTTGGCGAGTATCACAAGTGGCACGTCGCCGGCATCATGGATATGATCAGGAACGGCGATGCGCTGTTATCCATTTATGCCAACGACCCGGATGTGTACCGTGGACTGGACCCGGAACGCGTTGGCGCGATGCAAAAAGCCCACCTTGAGAATTACCAGGAAATCAGCATAAACGTCACTCGCAACGCCATCAACTGGTGTGTGGTCGCTGCGGCAGCTCCCGCCTGGGCAACAAAAATATTCCCCGATCTGAAGCCAAAGGAAGCGGAAGAAAAACTATGGCAGGCGATCTTCGAGACCACTTTCGCCATGGAACCGGACACAATTGCTGCATGGGGCGAACATGTTGGAAATCTTCGAAAACGCGCAGAATACATGCAGGCAAGGAGCTATTCTGCACTTCATTACAAATCTCCAGTCACTGATTTCACCCTTGGCTTGGCGCGCGGACATAAGTGGATCAGTGCGCAGTCTCTTGCGGAAAACGGCGTTGTCTTCACTGCGAACATGCCAACGCAGGAAATCTTCACCCTGCCGGACCGCCAGCGCGCAGATGGCGTGGTCACTTCCACATTTCCGCTGAGTTATGGCGGCAGCTTAATCGAAGATTTCACCGTGACATTTGAAAATGGAAGGATCATTAAGGTAACGGCAAAAAGGAACGAAACGATCCTTCAAAAACTGGTGGATACCGATGAAGGTTCGCACCGCCTCGGTGAAGTTGCCCTTGTCACTGCCAGTTCTGCCATTGCCCGGCGCGGGCACCTCTTCTACAATACACTCTTTGATGAGAATGCCTCCTGCCATATCGCAATCGGTCGCGGCTATCGCTTTACGCTGACAGGCGGCGAAGAACTAACCGATGAAGAGTTCATGGCAGCGGGAGGGAATATCAGCCTCAACCATGTGGACTTTATGATCGGCTCCCCACAAATGGATATCCATGGCATCCGGGAAGATGGCGCGCGCGAACCGGTCATGCGCTCCGGTGAATGGGCGTTTGATGTATAAGTTACCGCGCTAAGCGGAACGAGCCGCAAGGCGAGAGAAGTCGAAGCGTGCTTTGCCAAAAGAGTCTCATCCCGAGACTCTTTTGATTCTTAGAACATCTGTTATACTATCGCAATTGCCTTAGGAGTAAAGGACAATGAATAAAAAGGGTGTCACTTCGCTTGTAGAAGGATTGCCTCCTACTTATTGGTTGATCTGGACCGGCACACTCATCAACCGCCTCGGCGGCTTCGTCATTCCCTTTCTCACACTTTATCTGACAGCACAGCGCCTCATTCCGGTCAGCCAGGCTGCACTTATGGTCTCCCTCTTCGGCGCGGGATCGTTCCTCGCGCAGCTAAGCGGCGGCGAGTTGACCGACCGTCTCGGTCGCCGCCCTATAATGCTGATGAGTTTTTTCATCACGCCCATCTTCATGGTTGCTCTTGGATTGGCGCGTGATCTTGTTCTCATTTCCATCGCCACTTTTATCGTTGGGTTCTTTACAGATCTTTATCGCCCGGCCGTCGGTGCAGCGATTGCGGATCTGGTCCCGCCCGAATCACGAACACGCGCCTACGGATATAACTACTGGGCGATCAACCTGGGGGCGGCGATCGCTCCGCTGCTCGCGGGACTTATGGCGGAATACAACTACCTGATCCTTTTCGTAGCCGACGCGTTGACCACCGCCATCTTTGGCTTCATCGTTCTCTTTGGCATCCGCGAGACACGTCCCGCAGCGGCGCATCACACTTCGCATGCGCCGCTGAGCGAGCGCATCTCGCAACTCAAGCGTGCACCGATCTTATTGATCTTCTCGTTCATTACGCTATTCTTCGGCATAGTATATATGCAGGGAAATGTGACACTTCCATTGGATATGCAGTCTCACGGACTGGGTCCCCAGCAGTATGGAGCGGCAATCGCCGTGAACGGGTTTCTGATCATCCTGGTGACCATCCCGGTCAGCAATATGGCTGCCAAATGGCCCCGCTTCGAAACGATCGCTGTTGCAGCCATCCTGCTGGGGCTTGGCTTTGGGTTCACTGCCTTCGCCACAAACCTGCCCTTGTTCGCCCTAAGTGTTGTCATCTGGACACTGGGGGAAATTGCGGCGACCTCTGTTGGGCCCACCATCATTGCCGATCTATCGCCGGTGGAATTACGCGGCTTATATCAGGGCATCTTCGGTTCAGCGTGGGGATTATCATTTTTCATCGGTCCGCTCGCAGGTGGGTGGGTTTATGATCACTGGGGCAACCAGGCGCTTTGGTTTGGCTGCCTGATCACAGGAATTGTGATCGCATTTAGTTACTACGCATTAAGCGCTCCGGCGAAACGGCAGATGGCAGAATCCAAGTCTCCAACAACCAATTGAAGCCTTATTGTCGTGAAGGTATAATCCCTTCATGCCCAAAGATGAACCCACTCCTGTAGACCTCGATAATCTCATTGCTGCGGAGTTCGATTACATCGCGCAAACCGCGATCCAGGCAAACGAAGATCGAGCACGCGTCTCATCCTTTTATCTGATAGCAGTCGGGTCGCTGGTTGCCGCGCTGTTCGGTACACAGTTCTTCGACCCAAATTTTTTCACACCAACCATCAACTTAACGTTCAGCGGACTCTTCATCCTGCTGACCTTACTGGGAACATCCACGATCCTGCAACTTGCGCGCCTGCGCACTGCCTGGCACGAATCCGCGCTGGCGATGAACCAGCTTAAGGATTATATGATGAGCCAGAATGAGAGTTTGATCAAAGCATTTCGCTGGAAGACGGGCACGCTGCCTGATAAATTCAAGGCAAATAGCGTCTCATACTATCAAGCTGTCGAAGTTGCACTGATCAGTGGATTAACGCTGAGCGCAGCTGCATACTTCGTGCAACAAGCTTTCTTTTCCATTGGTGTGTTGCATTGGATTATTTCCGTGCTGATCGGAATCTTCACCTTCTTTCTTCAAATGTTCATTTACAAGCGGACACTTTAAGTGGTCGTTCGAAAATAATTATGTGTGTAGGGGACGTTCTCCCCCGGCACCTGCGTCCGGGGCAGGTGTAACGTCCCCGTCGGCGTAAGACGCCTTCGGCAGCGCCGACTACACACCAAAAATTATGAACGATTACATAGGATGCCGCGCGAATACCGGGAACAACTCCCGGGTTTGTTTTGAGGTGAGTGAGTTGGGAAAATGCTTCCATCCAATGTCGCGCTCGGGTTCTAATAAATACGTGATCGCCGACAACCTTTAGCGCCTGTAAACGTAGAATAGAATGCAACTATCTAAAATTGGAGGAACCCATGCCAGAACAAAAATTTAAAACTGAAGAATTCCGTGTGGAAGGTGAGAAACTGATCGCCAAGATCAAGGAATTATTCCATGAGGGGAATGTCCGGCGCGTCATTATCAAGGATAAAGATGGCAAAACTGTTATGGAAATTCCGGTGACCCTTGGCGTGGTGGGTGTGCTGATTGCGCCACAGCTCGCCGCCATCGGAGCGATTGCCGCGCTGCTCACTGAAGCAACCGTTGTTGTTGAAAAATCAGAAGATTAAGATAACACCGTCCCGAAGGTTTCGGACGCCTTAACACGGTCATTCGAAGAAACCCTTCGACAGGCTCAGGAAAAGCCTTCAGGACGTTTCGCAAGGAGCAAATGGACATCTTTACAGCCATTTATTTTGTCGCTATTGTTATCGAGATGGTGATCCGCGCGCCGCTCAACCAAAGGCGCAAACGGGAAAAAATGAGTGAGCAGCGGATCACAAGTCTGGAAAAGATCATGCTGGGTCTTTTGTTCATCGGCATGTTCTTTGTGCCGATCATCTACGCGTCCTCGAACTGGCTGGATTTTGCCAATTACATGCTGCCCACATGGGCGCGCTGGCTGGGAGTTATGCTCATCACCGGCGCGCTCTTTATCTTCTGGCGCGCGCACGCGGACCTGGGGATTAACTGGTCGCCCTCGCTGGAAATACGTGAAAAACATGAATTGATCACGCGCGGCATTTATAGTGTAATCCGTCATCCCATGTACGCCTCCCAATGGCTGTGGGTCATTGCACAGCCATTGCTTCTGCCAAACTGGATCGCGGGATTTTTGGACTTGCTTGTATTCATTCCCTTCTATTTCCTGCGAGTGAAAACTGAAGAGCAAATGATGCTCGATTCATTTGGGGATCAATATCGCGAATACATGAAAACGACAGGCGGAGTCCTGCCGAAGATGTAGTTCACATTCGCAGAACCTTCCGCGGATTAATGCGATCCGCGATCTGAAATAAGCACCACACGCATATTGCAGATCGCGTAGAACAAGTCAACAACAAGATTAATTTCTTTCCACTCCCAACCCTGGTGCATCAGGCAAGGTGATCTTCGCACCATCGTATTTCAAGCCGCGATAAGGATCGTTCTTGATCAGCAATGGTCCATCCAGATCGGCGTAGTCACATAACGGGGCGAGATGCGCGGCGGCTGTCACAGCCACAGATGACTCGACAAAGCAGCCTAACATGATCTGCATGCCATGCGCACGGGCAGTATGGATCACGCGTAAGGCTTCGCGCAAACCCTGGCTTTTCATCAGTTTCACAACCACACCATCGATGGCGCCCGCAAGTTTTGCGACATCCTGGGATGTCTTGGCGGTCTCATCTGCAAAGATGGGAATGTTCACCTTTTGCGTACGGAGTTTTTCCTTCAGCCAGAAAAAACCTTCCACGTCATCCACCGCGAGCGGCTGTTCGACGAATTCCAGGTCATATTCAATCAGCCGTGGGATGATCTGCAAGGCGTGTTCGCGACTCCAGCCTGCATTAGCGTCCACGCGCAATCTGGCATTCGTTGCCTTACGGATCGCCGCGACCATTTCTTCATCCTTTTCACTACCCAGTTTGATTTTGATAATCGGATAACCAGACGCCTTTGCCTGTTCCGCCATCACCTCAGGCTCATCCATGCCAATAGTGAAGGAAGTGAGCGGCGCGTTTTTTGGATTTACACCAAACAATTTATACAAGGGCTGCCCCAGCTTCTTGCCCCAGAGATCATGCAGAGCCTGATCGATCGCGCAACGCGCCGCGCGTGAACCGGCGGGTCGCTTTGACAGGACCGCATCGATGTCAAACAGGTCATCGCCCAGATCAGGCACGGACTTTAGATAATCGATAATCCCCTCTGTTGACTCGCCATAATAAGGGACAGCCGGCGCCTCCCCCACCCCGTCATCGAGATAGATGAGGACATTATGGCGCTGGCTGGTGGTGCCATGCGCGATACGAAACGGTGTTTTGAGTTCGAGTGTGATGGGTTCCCAATGTAGTTTCATTTTTATCCTAATCTGGTGGTCGAGTAGTTCCGAGCGCCAGCGAGGAACATATCGAGACCACCAATTGCAAGTTTATCTGAGATTTGACGTTTGTCATTACGTAGTGGTCCCGACTGCTTGCGCTCGACCACCGGAGTTTTCACTAACCTCTTCTCTCCAAAAAATCCAACACCTTTGCAAGCCATTCCTCGCGCCGTTCAAAATGAACATTGTGCCCGGTCATCTCCGGAATCCATAATTCTGCGTTTGGAATATTGTCCGCAATGTATTGAGCGTGTTCATCCCGCGCATTGACGGGATCGTCTTCGCCCATGATAACAAAGGTTGGTCTCTCAACGCGCGCAAGTTCAAAAGGAGCATAATTTGGTTCCGAAATGATCTCTTTCATCGTCAACCACAGCAAATCGCGCCAGTAATCTTTTCCATTCACCTCCCCATGCAGGGCAATCATCTGGTTCATCCAATCGGGTGCTTCGCGCGCGACGCGGGCAGGGTCGAACACCTTTGGCTCGCGCTCGACGAGATAGCGGGTCACGTATGCATTTGCTGCTTGAATCACACAAGTATGAACCACCTCCGGATGCTCCAACAGCGTGACCAGAGCGACATTCCCGCCATTGCTGTGACCAATGATATGGGCGCGCTCATAACCCAGCGCACGAACAAATACGGCGACATCCTCCGCGAGTTCCTTGAATGAATAGCTCATGCCAGGGTTGTTCGACTTTCCATGTCCGCGGCAGTTGGGGGCAAAAACCCTGTAGCGGCGTGCAAGCTCGGGCGCGAGCGAGTCCCAGTCGGTGTGACTGTCAACTGTCGACTGGTGGATCAACACGATGGGCGTCTGAGTCGAAGGAATCCCGTAGGACTCGTAGTAAATCCCTGCACCGTTAATCCCGATGGTGGGCATGAGTGAATCCTATCACAAGCGTAGCAGTCCTGGGGATAAATCGTGTAAAATCAAATCATGGAAAATATCCAAACCACCCTTGATAAACTTGCCTCACAAACCGATCGCCGCGTCTCTGTATTTGACATTGAAATCCTGAGGCTGCGGAACAAATCCCTGACCCTGAGTGGACGCCTGCTCGACGAAACTCAACTCGAGACACTTTCGCGTCATTTCTCCAACTGGAAGTTGGATACTGCTTCGATACGGATTCTCCGCAAGGGGGATTTGCCGCGTATGTACGTGACGACAAACCTGACAGGCTTGTATGAAAAGCCGTCATTCGGTCTGCGTTTGAGTGAACTGTGTTATGGAACCGAGTTGGAGATTCTTGACGAACGGGGAGAATGGGTTTTCACACGGCAGAAAGATGGCTATTTAGGATGGGCATATAAGCAATATCTAATCGAGGGCTACGCGGCGAAAGCAACTCATCTCGTCCTTGTCGCATCCTATGGATTGCGTGCCCAGCCAGACCGGGAGAGTGAGATTGTGACGCGCGTTTTAGGCGGGACAGGAATACAGGTGGAAGAAATCCGCGGCGATTGGGCAAAAATAGTTGCGAACAGAACAGGGTGGATGCCGCTGTCTTTCCTGCGTGAAATGAATGCCTTCCCAACCGCGCTGGAGGCGAAGCGTAACGCTTTGGTCTCGGATTCAGCGCGCATGATCGGCGTCCCATATCTCTGGGGAGGGACAAGTGGCAACGGCATTAATAGTTCAGGTTTGGTGCGTTTACTGCACCACTGGATCGGCATGATCATCCCGCGCGATGCAGATATGCAGCACGTCGCTGCAAAACCTGTGGAACCGCCATTCGAGGCAGGCGACCTGCTATTCTTTAGTGAAAGCGAAAGTCAGGGACGCATCACTCATGTGGGCATCAGCCTGGGAGGGTGGACGATCATCCATTCCTCGCGCGATCGCAATGGCGTGTATATTGATGACGTGCAGGAACGGGAATCCCTGAAAGAAAACTTTGTCAGCGCGGGATCGTTTTTGAGATAAGGCTCTCTAAATTGCTGGTCTGGATTGACAAATCCGGACTGAGGTGGAACAACCAACTTTCAGACGGACCCTTACCGATGCTTGTCCGCAGGACTGCTGCGCTTGTCCACAGGACTGCTGCGCTTGTAATGCACATCGGAGAGTGAGCGCAGGCGTTCTGCTGCAATTTCAGGTGTGATATCACGCTGAGGCATGCCGAGCAATTCAAACCCTACCATAAATTTGCGGACAGTGGCAGAGCGTAATAACGGAGGATAAAAGTGCGCGTGCAAGGTCCATTCCGGGTGGGATTGAGTGTCGAAGGGTGCCTGATGAAAACCCATCGAATAAGGAAACGAGATTTCAAACAGGTTATCGTAGCGCGTGGTCACTCGTTTCATGATCCCGGCAAGGGCGCTCACTTCCACATCGGTGAGTTCGTTCAAACGGGCTACATTTCGATGTGCAACCACAATGACTTCAAAGGGCCAGATCGCCCAATAAGGGACAAGAGCTGTGAAATGATCGTTTGAAAACAGAATACGTTCCTGGCGCTTATGCTCCTGATCCAGGTAGTCAGCCAGCAATGGGTGGCTATGCTGATTGAAGTAGTCTGTCTGACGTTCGAGTTCTTTCGCGGGTTCATTCGGAATAAGTCCGGTCGCCCAGATCTGGCTATGGGGATGCGGGTTGGATGCGCCCATCACCGCCCCTTTGTTTTCGAAAACCTGCACGTAGTGAATGAAATCTTTCGCCCCCAGTTCGGCGGACTGCCCCATCCAGGTGCGGATCACATTCTCGACATCGATTTGATCGAGTTCCGGGAGACTTAAATCGTGGCGGGGTGAGAAACAAACAACCTGGCAGAGTCCGCGCTCGGAAACGGAGACAAGCAACGGGTGGTCGGAAGCGAGTGCCTGGGTCTCATCTGGTAATAATGCGGCGAAATCATTATCGAATACGAATGTGGATGAATAATCCGGATTCCTAAATCCGCCGGCACGTTCGTTGCGCGGGCACAAATAACAGGTTGGATCGTATGTCGGAAGGTTTTCAGGCGAGGTTTTTTCCACCTGTCCCAGCCAGGGACGTTTGGCACGGTGCGGTGAAATCAGGACCCATTCTCCTGTGAGGGGATTGAGGCGGCGGTGGGGAGTATCGTAAGTCATGGTTGAGTGAAGATTTTTCTTGGATGTATAGCCCGTTTATTGTAATCGAGAATTGCCTTCTTTCCTGCCATGAAACGCCGCACATATCGTGTTTCTGATGTATAAGAAGAATGATTAAAATTGTCACACAATTAAACTGACATTCAGCCTTAATTTTTGTGATATATATAGTGAAATAAATCACTATAATCACTTCATCACAAAAAGCATGATGAATAAAAAGGAAAACAATATGGATCTTGTTGTCACCCCAGGCTTGGAACCGGCGCATGATGTCCTGAACTACGGACGTAAGGCGTTAGATGGCATCTTTGCGCCCAAAAGCGTTGCCGTCATCGGCGCGACCGAAACGGTCGGTAGCGTCGGACGCACAATCGTTTGGAATTTGATCAGCAGTTCCTTTGGCGGGACCATCTATCCTGTCAATCCGAAACGCCCGAGCATTCTCGGCATCAAAGCCTACCCGAATCTCGCTGCCGTGCCTGAGGTGGTGGATTTGATCGTCGTTGTGACGCCGGCTACATCCATCCCCGGCATCATCAAGGATGCCGTGGATCTTGGCGTAAAAAGCGCCGTCATCATTTCCGCCGGCTTCAAAGAGACAGGTCCGCAAGGCGCAGAGTTGGAGCGCCAGATTCTGGAACATGCCCGCCGCGGCGGCATGCGCATCATTGGACCGAACTGCCTGGGCGTTATGAGTCCGGTCAGCGGTTTGAACGCAACTTTCGCCACGACCATTGCGCGGCGCGGCAACGTCGGTTTTATCAGCCAGAGTGGCGCGTTATGCACCGCGATCCTGGACTGGAGTTTGCGCGAGAACGTTGGATTCAGTCACTTTGTTTCGGTTGGCTCCATGCTGGATGTTGACTGGAGCGATCTGATCTATTACCTCGGCGATGATCCCCACACCAAAAGCATTGTCATTTACATGGAAACGATCGGCAATGCCAGAGGTTTCATCTCCGCTGCCCGCGAAGTTGCCCTGACCAAACCCATTATTGTCATCAAACCGGGTCGTACCGAGGGAGCTGCCAAAGCTGCTGCGTCTCACACCGGTTCACTGACCGGCAGCGATGAGGTACTTGAAGTCGCGTTCCGACGGAGCGGCGTGCTGCGGGTCAATAGCATCGCTGAACTGTTCTACATGGCGGAAGTGCTTGGAAAACAACCCCGTCCAAAGGGACCTCGCCTGACGATCCTGACGAACGCCGGCGGACCCGGTGTGCTGGCTGCCGATGCATTGATCACGACCGGCGGTGAACTTACAAAGATTTCCCCTGAGGCAATGGAAGAATTCAACCAACTGCTTCCGGCGTCATGGAGTCACAATAATCCTGTTGATATTATTGGTGATGCAAGCCCCGAACGCTATGCCAAGGCACTTGAGGTCGCTGCCAAGGATCCCAGCAGTGATGGCATCCTCGTTATCCTCACCCCCCAGGCAATGACAGATCCCACAAAGACTGCCGAGGAATTGGTGCCCTACGCGCACTCCCTTGGCAAGCCCGTGATCGCCACTTGGATGGGCGGTAATGATGTTTCTGCAGGCGAAGCCATCCTCAACAAAGCCAATATCCCCGCCTTCCCTTATCCTGACACTGCGGCGCGCGTCTTCACGTACATGTCAAACTATGCAGACAACCTGCGCAGCCTGTATGAAACGCCCATGCCCGTTGCAGATGGAGCGCAGGGTGAGACAGATCATGCCTGCGCCGAAAGTATCATCAAGACCGCCCGGGAAGCAGGGCGTACCATTCTGACCGAATACGAGTCGAAGCAGCTCTTATCCTGCTACGGCATCCCCACTGTTGAGACCCGCATTGCAAAAACCAAGCAGGACGCTGTTAAAGCAGCGGATGCGATTGGTTATCCGGTCGTTCTCAAACTCCACTCGGAAACCATCACTCACAAGACGGATGTTGGAGGCGTACAGCTAAACCTGGTTGATGCCGCCGCGGTCGAGAAGGCGTATACTGACATTCAAACATCGGTCACGAAAAAGGTTGGGGCTGAGCACTTCCTCGGTGTGACGGTTCAGCCGTTTGCGAAAGTTGAAGGATATGAACTAATCCTTGGCAGCAGCATCGATCCACAGTTTGGACCCGTTCTGTTGTTTGGTCTGGGCGGTCAACTTGTGGAAGTCTTCAAGGATCGAGCCCTTGGCTTGCCGCCGCTTACCACCACTCTGGCACGCCACATGATGGAAAAGACCCGCATCTACACTGCCCTAAAAGGTGTACGCGGTCGTCCGCCCGTGGATCTGGCTGGTCTCGAATGCCTGCTCGTTCGCTTCTCACAATTGATCGCAGAACAGCGCTGGGTCAAGGAATTGGATATCAACCCCCTGATCGCCTCACCTGAACAATTGCTGGCGCTGGATGCCCGCGTCGTTCTCTACGACAAAGAAACTCCAGAAGAGAAGCTGCCCAAGCTTGCGATCCGGCCCTATCCCGTTCAATATGCGGGAGACTGGAAAGCCAAAGACGGGACAAAGGTTACCATCCGCCCGATCCTGCCGGAAGATGAGTCGCTGCTGGCAAAATTCCACGGCATCCTTTCCGACCGCACCGTTTTCCTGCGCTATCTGCAGCCCATCATGCTCCAGGAACGTGTTATGCATGAACGGCTTGCCCGTATTTGCCACTGTGATTACGACCGCGAAATTGTCATGGTCGCCGAGGGTAAAGATAAAGCCAGTGAACGGAGCATCCTGGCAGTCGTGCGTTTGAGCAAATTACATGGAGTGAACGAGGCGCGCCTCGCAATCCTGGTTGGCGATCCATATCAGGGGAAGGGACTTGGCAGCGAATTGATCCGCCGGGCTGTGGACGTTGCCAGGAGCGAAAAGCTCGACAGCCTGAGCGCCATCCTGACAGCGGACAATGAGTCGATGAAGAAAATCTTCGAGAAACTCGGTTTCCGCATCGAACCCACGGATGATGAAAAATTGCTGTCAGCCACCCTGGCGCTATAAGCATCTGATCTTTTAGTGTAGAAATCCCCCGTCCATTTCGAACGATGGACGGGGGATCTTTTTGTTTGGAAGAAAAAGGACTACATGCGCGATCGATAGAATAACCATCTCCCCAAAACTTCCTCAGCCACGACGATCAGAGGCAGAAGTGCATACATCCAATTAAAGTCAATTCCAAATTGAGTTAGGCATAGAACTGTCAAAACCATTCCAGCAAAGATCAAT
>Ga0105104_10001365_pt1 | contig 18295 bp, 12 predicted proteins | sample PPLLaktember2015_3_FD_87034 | JGI IMG/M metagenome (GOLD analysis project Ga0105104, IMG submission 87034) | Freshwater sediment microbial communities from Prairie Pothole Lake near Jamestown, North Dakota, USA - PPLs Lake P7 Core (6) Depth... | ecosystem: Environmental > Aquatic > Freshwater >... | reverse complement strand
GCACAATTCCGCCGAACCACCCGGCAATCGAAAGAATGAAAATCCATGCGGCGAGGCCGGCGATGAGGGACTCGCCCATCGTTGCCGGTCTTGCGATCCAAACAACAGTAAACCGGCGCAGCAGGAGCCACGATAGAATAAGAACAGCGAGCGCTATGGGTAAGATGACGTACACAATAATGCCGCGAAATGATGACGGTTCAGTTTGAGAACTGCGGTAAGCGCCAACGGACAGCCCTTCCGCTGAGGGAATCATATGATTGCAGACAAACTGATACCTCTTTCAAGAACGACAGAGGCGGGTGAACGATCCAGCAGGATCCGTGTTTGAGGCCTGTGTTCAGGAACATGTTATTTAAAACTGGCAACAGCGCGATCCACTGTTTCGTAAGTCTTAAAAACTTTAACCAATTGAGTTATGGCAAAAAGACTTTCCACTTTATCGGTGATATTTGCCAGTCGTAAATCGCCGGATTTGTTCCGAACGGATGTTAATGCGGCGATCAATGTTCCCAAACCGGAACTGCTGATCCACCGCACGCCTTTCATATCGATGACAACCCTGCTAAAACCTTCCTGTATAAGGCTGTAAATTTTATCCCGTAAATTATCCGTATCCGGTTCACCGACGAGATTTCCTTTTAAACTGATCACCGCAACGGTCCCATACATCTTTTCTTTGATTGTCATAGCAATATCCTCGATATTTACAGGTGTTTCTTAAATCAAATGAGCATTATTTAGATGATACGTCCTTTTTGATGGAATGTCAACGTCGTTCAATGCAAACCCACCTCGGCGAAAAACAGAGAGTATCGAGTAACGAGTATCCAGTTTCGAGTAATAAGCGAAAATAATAAATCTTAACGGCTATAAGTCACTTGTATCTGCTCCATTTTCTGCTTACTGCTTACTGCCTACTGCTTTCTGATGATTGCCCCGGCAGCATCAATACCCTTAATTTTTCCAAAAAAGTCTTTATTGAATCCAGCCGCTCAATCTGATTGTCGCTCAATTTGATTTTTGCAGTCAATTTTAATTGTTTTGCGTCCTGTTTGAGGTGCGGATGGAACGGCTTCAACTCCTGGAGCTGTCCCATCAGAGATTGGAACGGTGAGTGATCACCTTCATAAAAAGTTTTTTCTTCGGGCGGAGGAAAATGCATCGCCAGGGCATCGCCTTCCAATTCCAGTTTGATAAACCCGATAGTTGATGCCAGGACTTTCAGTTCGATTTGCCGGAATAAATGTTCCACTTCCTCCGGATATTCACCGAATCGGTCTCTCAATTCTCTGCGCATGGCGCTGACTTCTTCTCCTGTACTGCTTCTGTACAATCGGCGGTAGATATCCAGCCGTTCCGCATCGTGTTCTATATACAGGTCCGGGAGAAGAGCCTCGATGTCGGTCTCGATGACGGTGACGGCCATTTTCCTTTTTTCTTCCTCCGGTTTCTTTTCCACGAGTTCGTTAAACTCTTCGTTCTTCAATTCCGCAACGGCTTCTTCAACAACCCGTTGGTACATTTCGAATCCCATTTCCAGGATAAATCCGGATTGTTCTCCGCCAAGTAAATTCCCTGCACCGCGGATTTCCAGGTCCCGCATTGCAAGATTGAAGCCGGAACCCAGCTCGGTGAATTCCTGGATGGCCTGCAGACGTCGCAGTGTCACCCGCGGCAGCACCGAGAGCGGCGGCGTCAGAAGATACGCATACGCCTGGATATTGGACCGGCCGACACGGCCGCGAAGCTGGTATAATTCCGCCAGTCCAAACCGATCCGCACGGTTGATGATAATCGTATTCACACTCGGGATATCGATCCCTGATTCGATGATTTTGGTGCACAACAGGACATCGAATTTCTTCTCCAGGAAATCCATCATGGCTTTTTCTAATTCATGCCCTTTCATCTGTCCATGCGCAACATGAAACCGTGCCTGCGGTATTCGTTCTTCCAGCATTGCCCGAAGTGTATCGATATTCTGCACGCGGTCGTGCACCACATACACCTGTCCCCCCCGGTGCAATTCTTTCGTGATGACTTCGTGAATTAACTGCAGGTCAAACTGTGCAATTTCCGTTTGAATCGGAATACGGTTGCGGGGCGGTGTGTTGATAAGCGACAAATCACGCGCTCCCATTAATGAAAATTGAAGTGTCCGCGGGATCGGAGTCGCGGTGAGCGTCAGGGTATCGACACTCGCACGAAGCTGGCGAAGCTTTTCTTTCGATGCAACACCGAACCGCTGCTCTTCATCGATGATGAGTAAGCCCAGGTCTTTAAAGACGACGTCTTTCGACAGCAGCCGGTGAGTGCCGATCAGGACGTCCACTTTGCCTTCTTTCAAATCTTCAAGCACTTTCTTTTGTTCATTCTTCGGACGGAACCGTGTGAGGGATTCGACCCGTACGGAGTACCGGCTGATCCGGTCGGAAAATGTATAATAATGCTGCTGTGCAAGAATTGTGGTCGGCACAAGAAGTGCAACTTGTTTCCCGTTCATGACCGCTTTGAACGCGGCGCGGACCGCCACTTCTGTTTTTCCAAATCCGACATCCCCGCAGATCAGCCGGTCCATCGGCGACGGCTGTTCCATATCCCGCTTCACATCCATCGTCGATTTTGCCTGGTCGGGTGTATCTTCGTAGAGGAATGAAGCCTCCATTTCTTTCTGCCAGTGCGTATCCGGTGCAAAGGAAAAGCCTTGCTCGTGTTTTCGCCGCGCGTACAGTTTGATCAGATCGCGCGCAATATCCTTGATTTTCCTGCGGGCGCGCGACTTCAGCCGGTCCCAGTCCGATCCGCCGAGCTTGCTGAGTTTTGGTGTGTGACCCTCCTGCGACGAATATTTCTGCACACGGTCCACGAAGTTGAGGTGGACATACAATGCATCGTTTTCTTCATACACCAGTTTCATGACTTCAGCTTCGACACCGCGCAGTTTGATTTTGTGCAATCCGGCAAACCTGCCGATCCCATAATCCTGATGGACCACAAAATCACCGCGCCTGAGCTGCTGAAGTTCTTTCTGCGACAGTCCTTTAAATTTCTTTCGTGCCGTTGTCCCCCGGCGCTTCAATCTGCCGAAGATTTCATGTTCGGTGAAGACCGCGATATTCGCCGAAGGAAAGACGAACCCCGAGTGGAGCGCTTCGGGAAGAATTTGATAGGCGATGGGAGCGGGGAGATGGTCTGTGATCCGGTCTTCATCGTCCCCTTTTATGGAGAACAGTTCTTCGGATTCTCCTTCTGGAGATTCTCTTATTGAGCTTTGAGGGCCGGGCTCATCCGGCGCGGTTAATTCCTCTTCAATTAAGCCGTCCAGGCGTTCGCCCTCTTCCTTGGTATCACATGCAAGATAGATGGCGTATCCCCGGTTTGAAATTTTATTCATGTGCTCAAGCAACCGCTTGATGCTGCCGGCGATGGGAGGCTGCGGATGACTCTGAAAATCGATGATGTGGGGATCGTGTAATTTATGAATTGCCGCATGGTCTATCCTTGCGAACCCATCTGCAGTTTTCTTGATCGATTCCCAGTCGAGAATATCTGTAAAACCCTCCTGCTGAAGTTCTTCAATTTCTTTTTCAACCAGGATGGGATCATCGAACAACACAAGGGCATCGGGAGAGAGATACTCAAAAATAGAAACCATTGCGCTTCGGTCACCTGGAGATTCAGGCGCCGGTGATTCCGGGTGGGGATCGCCAAAAAGGTTCGCGACAATATTCGCTGATTGAAGTTCCCGAATGGACCGTTGAGACAGGACATCAAATTCTCTTATGGATTCTACGGTGTCGCCCCAGAATTCAAACCGGATCGGATTTTCGCCGACAAATGGAAAAACATCTAAAATCCCGCCCCGTAAAGCGAAATCGCCGTATTCCTCCACAAAATCTTTTTTCAAAAAGCCCATACCCGTGAGTTTCCCGAGCAGTCCTTCAAACGGATATTCTTTGCCGACATCCAGATCCATTGCCCGTTCGACGAATTGACTTTTCGGAGGAAGTTTTACGGTCAATGCTTCTGCCGAGGCAACCACGATCACCTTTTCGGAACGGGAAAGCGACCGCAGCGTTTCCATTTGTGCGATCGGCGCACTCATATCAAGGCTCATCGCGGCATGCGCCGGACCGGAGACGTACAGGCACACGCGGGCGTCTCCAAGAAGAGCCGCACAGTCATCCCGGAATTGCTCAGCCCGGTCTTTGTCCGGCGCAACGAGCAGCAGCTGCGTCGTTCGTGATTCAAAAATTCGGCACGCGGCAAATGCAATCAACGATCCGTTCAATCCCTGGAGTTGAAGGTGATTCCCACGCTGAAGGGGCTGCACCGCGGCCGTCAACCACTGGAACGGCTCGCTTTCAGAAATTCTTTTTTTAATTTGTTCTATCACACGTCTCTCTGTTGATGGTTCTCCATCTGCACCGGGCCCCATCAGATGCAATCGATGGGGTATTTGTTCTTCATGAAAACACCTTACCCCGATCATCCCGGAAAATCCGGACAATCAGGGTCATGCAAACTACCTAAAAGTAGGCCGATATTCAAACCGTACAATAAAAAAGCCGTTCGATCCAACGGAGAGCGGATCAGAACGGCTCGTGATTCACCTGTGACAATTACTTCTGTTTTTCCTCAGCCTTTATTTCAGGCTTTTTCATGTCCTTTTTCTTTGACTCTTCCTTCATTTCCTTCATGGCGCACTTTTTTGCCTTGTGTTTTTTCATCATCTGTTTCTCGCATGCCGCTGTACTATCCATCGCGCATGATTCTTTTTTCGACTGTTCACATTTTGCCGCGCAGGCTTTTTTGCATTCCGCACATTTTTCACAGCACTTCCCGTCGCAAGCGTTGCCGGTGCATTTGTCGCAGCATTTCTTCTCTTTGCAGCATTCCATCTTCTCGGCACATTCCTTCTTTTCTTTCACTTCCTGCTTCATGTGCTTTTTTATTTTTTCAACTTTATCAATTTTCTTCTCTGACGGCTTATCCTGTGCAAGAACGGTCTGAGATGCAAGAACAGCGGTTATCAACAACAAGACACACAACACCTTCTTCATACCATACTCCTTCCTTTGTTAATAATTCCTGGAACGTGATTCGATTCTTCGCGGTCCGGGATTCACTGGTGCAGTGGAACGCCTCCGACCGGATATGATGTAAAGATAGAAGAAAAGAACTGGATATCCAACGCGATTCATAATGAATTTTATCGTCTTTTTTTGTAGATTTCAGCGAGTGAAATAATAACTCAACGCATATCGAAGGTCTCCAGCGGCGAATTTTGAATGGAGATTCAATTGTAAGTTATGCATAGCTTCTTTTCTGTTTGAGGAACGGGGGACGAGAGAATTTAAGATCTCTCCCTCGAATGGAATCGTGGGAATCAATTACTATCGCACAATTCATTCACATCCTGAAAGCCTGGTATGCCCCAATCAGATTCACCGGATGTATTAAAATTCCGGTACAAATTTCAGTTCGAAAACGGTGAAGAGAAACAATTCGATGTGCTTCTTCAGGCACAAACGCTGGAAGTCGTTCAACACTCGCCGGGCGCAAATCCTCCGTGGACGAAACTTCAATTTCATCAATGCCATAATTGTCCTTTGAAGGAAGATATTGCGTACTGTCCGGTTGCGGTGAATATTTCACATCTTATCGAGGAATTCAAATTTTCCACGTCCTACGACAAAACGTGGGTCGTTGTCGAGACTCCGGAGAGGACGTACGCTCAGCAAACGACGGTCCAGAACGGCCTGAGCGCCATTCTTGGCATCTATATGGTGACCAGCGGCTGCCCTATTCTTGATTACCTTCGTCCGATGGTACGCTTTCATCTTCCATTTGCAACGACCGACGAGACTGTATTCCGCGCGGTCTCGATGTACCTTGCAGCGCAGTACTTCCGGGAGCGCAATGGGCTGGAACCGAATTGGAATCTGGATGGGCTTGTGAAAATCTACAAAGAGGTGAGTACCGTCAATAAGGGAATGTGGAACCGGTTATCCCATGCCTCCGGTTTTGATGCGAACGTCAATGCGCTGATTGTCCTGAATACATTCGGCGATGCCCTGCGTTTTTCACTGAAGAGAGATTTGGAAAATTTATCTTCATTATTTACAAAATATCTGGAGCATTGAACTTCCATTCCTCATCGATAAATTTGACGAAGAACAGGGGATCCGCATTCAGGAGACGTGCTCCAGGACACGGATTATTTGATGAACCCGTGTGAGTATTGCTTCTAGAATTTCGTTTCTTATATTTGAACATATGTACGACCCGTCGTTTTCAAAATTCTTTTAACGAGACTATATCCGGTTCCATCATTCTTGGAGGTGACCATGAAAACATTCATTCGATTTACTAAAAAGTTGGTCTGTCTGCTGGCGCTGGGCGCCGGTCTTATGACCGCACAGGACCTTCAGCAGCAATTATCGAAATTGGGACACGACGCCGCCGTCGGTTACATTACACCGATCTTAAGCGGCTGGGGCAACGATCTCAATTCCGGTATTTATTATTCTGCCGATTTGCACGACGTTCTGGGTTTTGACATCGGCGTAAAATTTGCAATGTCACAGGTAACCGATGCGGATAAAACTTTTTCGCTGACCATGCCGGCAACCATGACGATGAATGCATCCGACCTCGGATATACCGGCTTTCCTTCGGGGACGACCATCACCCTGCATTCGACCGGACCAGATCCTAATTACCCCGCCTCGGTTACCGCAAACACAGCCGTCGGAGCGAAGGAAGAAGTCCTGGTAAAAACCCTGGGGGGATTCGGCGAATTAAAAAATGGTTCTGTGACGACACCGGTACCCGTTCCCGCCGGCAGGACAATTCTTCCTCTCCCCCCTGGATATGATTGGGGAAAAACAGGCGTACCGCTGCCCATGCCGCAGCTGAATGTAGGCCTCCCGTTTGGCATAGAATTCATGCTCCGGTATATTCCGACCGTCTCAAATGATGCAGGAAAATTCAGCTACATGGGTTTTGGCCTTCGATACAATATCGATCAGTGGATCCCGTTCTGTCCGGTTGACATCGCTGTCCACTTTATGACCCAGAAAATGAATTTCAAATCGAAGGCCGATGCAGATATATTCTCGGCGACGGGAACTGCCTACGGATTTGAAGCGAGCAAGAAATTATTTATCGTCACTCTTTACGGAGGATTCCAACTGGAAAATTCAACATTAACCCTGAATGATTTCCAGGGGTACAATCCTGAAATAGGTCAATCGGTAACGATTCCCGGATTTGAAGTAAAAGGCAGCAACAAATCCCGCATCACGGTCGGTGCGCGTTTGCTGTTGTTGATTGTGAACGTGCATGCAGAATACAGTATTGCAAAGAATCCTGTCATCACGCTTGGTGCGGGCATCAGTATCCGGTAATTCACGGTCGGAGAACGACCATAAAGCCGGTCCTGCAACAGGATCGGCTTTTTTTTATGAACTCCCTGATGATTTCACGCCTGCAGTGGATGGCAGACGAGGCCGGCCGAGGTGTTTTTCTTTCTCAGAAAATTTCCGTATCTTGTTTATGCCTCAGGCGGCAGGAGACTGAGGCATTTTTATTTTCTCACGGTTGGAACGACATTCCGGCCATAGTTCACTGAAAGGTACAATGCAAGAAGTCACTCATATACGAAATATCGCAATTATCGCACATGTCGATCATGGCAAGACAACACTTGTAGATTTTATGCTGAGACAAACCGGGACATTCCGCGCCAACCAGGAGATGGGAACACGCGTCATGGATTCCAACGATTTAGAGCGGGAACGCGGCATTACTATTTTAGCCAAGAATACGGCAGTACTCTACAAAGAACCGAAATCAGGTGAAATTTATAAAATTAATATCGTGGATACTCCCGGTCACTCCGATTTTGCCGGTGAAGTGGAACGCACGTTAAAAATGGTCGACGGCGTTCTCTTACTGGTGGACGCTGCCGAAGGGCCGCTTCCCGGGACAAAGTTTGTGCTGAAGAAATCGCTCGATCTCAACCTTCTCCCCATCGTCGTCATCAACAAAATCGACCGGAAAGATGCCCGTGCGCACCAGGTGCTGGATGAAGTGTTTGAGTTGTTTCTTTCTCTCGGCGCACATGACCAGCAGCTGGATTTCCCTACCATTTATGCTGTTGCAAAGCAGGGAATCGCAAAGAAAGAATTGGAAGATGAAGGCACGGACCTTGATCCGCTCTTTCAGGCAATTATTAAATATGTCCCTTCACCGCAAGGAAATACGATGGGACCGTTCCAGATGCTCGTCACCACTATCGACTACAACGATTATTTAGGCCGCCTGGGTATCGGAAGGGTATCCCGCGGGAAGATCCGTCTCGGTTCTCCGATGAAAATTATCCATCGCGATGGTGTCGTGGAAGATGCACGGGTCACAAAGATTTACACGTTTCAGGGATTGAAACGCATTGAGGTGGAAGAAGCAGGTACGGGAGAAATTATTGCAGTGGCCGGGATGGAAGATGTCGATATCGGCGAAACCATTGCCGACGCATCCGACCCGACGCCATTATCGTTTGTCGCAATAGAAGAGCCGACGCTGTCCATGAATTTTATCGTCAACAACTCACCGTTTGCAGGACTCGACGGCAAGTATGTGACCACGCGCCATCTCGGCGACCGGCTGGCACGCGAACTTCGTTCCAATGTCAGCTTGCGCGTGGAGTTAACAGACTCACCGGATGTGTTCAAAGTGAGCGGCAGAGGTGAACTGCATCTCGGCATCCTCATCGAAACCATGCGGCGCGAAGGATATGAATTTCAGGTGTCCCGGCCCGAAGTTATCCTCAAGCGCATTGCCGATGTCGTCTGCGAACCGATTGAACACGTCATCATCGATGTCCCCGATGAACATGTCGGAACAGTGATTGAAAATCTTGGAAAACGCAAGGGTGAGATGCGGCAAATGATGCAGAGCCAGGGCAATACTCGACTGGAATTTCTGGTGCCTGCACGAGGGCTTATCGGCTTCCGTTCCGAATTTATGACCCAGACCAAAGGCACCGGTATTATGCATCACATTTTTCACGGCTATGAGCCTTTCAAGGGCGAATTGTCACATCGCACACGCGGAGCTTTAATTGTGATGGAAGAAGGCGATGCCGTTGCGTACGGGATGTGGAAACTTCAAGAACGGTCCACCTTCTTCATTGAACCAGGTGTACGGGTGTATGCCGGGATGATTGTCGGTGAAAATTCCCGCGAGTACGATATGGTGGTCAATGTCTGCAAGACAAAACAATTGACCAATATGCGCGCTTCCGGTTCGGATGAAGCAGTCCGGCTGGAACCGCCCCGGAATCTGACGCTGGAACAGGCGATTGAATGGATTGGCGAAGATGAATATGTGGAAGTGACACCCAAGTCCATGCGTCTGCGCAAAAAATATCTGGATCACAACGAACGGAATCGCATGTCGAAGAAAAAGGCAGAAACGATGGAAGAATAACACCGGGTTTTTCTGGTGTTGCGTTTTTGGAGTCCCATCATACCGGCCATCGTTCCGGATGAGAACATCGGCTGGAGAGCGTTCAGCCGATTTGAGGTGAGGGTGCCTATGGTCCACCATGAAAATTTTACCGCTGTAAATTTCCCCTCTCTCATTTCCAGCACCCGATAGTCTTCATTTATGTTTTCCTCCCGCACAGAGTGGAATACCACCCCCAATCAGCTTACTGCACTGGCTGCAGCGAAACGGATGAAAGGTGAGGTTCTACTCGACCTGAGTGAATCAAATCCGACCCGCTGCGGATTCACCTATCCCGAAAAAGAAATCCTTGCAGCGCTTGCAGCACCCGCTTCGATGTGCTATAGTCCGGAGCCGCGCGGCGCTCTTTCTGCGCGCACGGCCATTGCAGAGTATTATGCCTCTCGGGGCAGCGTCATCGCACCGGAGCAGGTGTTGCTTACCGCAAGCACGAGTGAAGCATATTCATTCATTTTCAAACTCCTCTGCAACCAGGGCGACGAGGTCGTCATTCCCAAGCCCAGTTACCCGCTGTTGGAATACCTCTGCCAGCTCAACGATACGGCGCTCAGGCAGTACCGCCTGATGTACGACGGAGAGTGGCATATTGATTTCGAGTCGCTTCAATCAGCGATGAGCGGCCGCGCACGAGCCGTCGTTCTCATTCATCCCAACAATCCGACCGGTTCATTTCTCAAACAACAGGAATTCGATCGGGTGTGCGCACTTGCCGCCGATCATCGCTGTGCCGTGATCGTCGACGAGGTGTTCCAGCCGTACGGCTTTTCCCACAACGACCACCGGGCGAAGATGTTTGCACAGCAGCCTCCGGTGCTCCTCTTTGCCTTAACCGGCATTTCCAAACTGCTGGGACTCCCCCAGCTCAAACTCTCATGGATCGTTGTCAGCGGCAATCCCGTTCATACCGCCGAAGCAATGGACCGGCTGGACATCATTGCAGATACGTATCTCTCGGTCAATACGCCGGTTCAAATAGCGCTCCCCCGGCTTCTTTCTCTCGCTTCTTCTCTTGAACATCAGATCCGCGAACGGGTTCAGACCAATTACCGGTCACTGCAGACTATTTTTTTGAATTCTCTTTCGTCCGTCTTTCATGTTGAAGGCGGGTGGTATGCCATCCTGCGGTTTCCTCAGATGAAGAGCGATGACCAGTGGGCAGAAGAAATCCTGGACCGTCTGAATATTGTTGTTCAGCCGGGTCATTATTACGGCTTAGAAGAGAAATCGTGTCTGGTGCTCAGTCTTCTCCCCGAGGCGGAGCTGTTCCATGATGCGGCAGCAACCATATGCAAGTTCCTTCATGACGCTGGAAAGTGATTGGTGACGAATAGAAAACTTATACAGAGGCAATTTGTTCGTCCTCGGCATTGTTCTCCGGGGTGTTCATTCTTCTCAGCCGGTGTATCCGTTTTCAGTTAGAATTGATAAAAAGCGGAGATGTTCCACACTTCCCCTTTTTTCACCGTCAATCGCGGTTTTCGGAAAGATGGTTGATTCTCTGAGTTTTTTCGTCTACTTTCGTATGACTCAATTTCCAACAGGAGGTTTTCTATGTCTGCCATGACCTTAAGCTCCGAAGACCGTAATACTCGTGTATCTGCATTATTGCGCCAGGTGGATGACGATGTCAGAGCAAAAAAGCTTGATGATGCGCTTGACCGCATCAGAAAAGTGTATGAATTTGATATCAAGAACATCTACGCCCGCGCGTACGAGGAACGCATCCTCGTCATGATGATGGAGAAGGAGCGGGAAGTGGTTATGCGCGAGGCGAAACAGCAGGCCGATGCCCATGTGGACCAGGAGGTCAAACGCCGCCTCAATGAATTTTACAAGCAGCAGGAACATGAATCACAGAAACGCAAACAGGAGGAGAAGGCGGAACAGGTACTGGAAGAACGCGCGCGCCAGGCATCCGTGCACGAAGTTCAAGAGGTTGCCTTTAAGGATATCACCGCAATTGAAAAAGAGACAGCGCGGAAAATTGAAGAACTCGAAAGGAAATTAATTGCTCAAATTCAACAAGCCGGATCGGGGATCTCCGGCGGAATGACCGCCGGCGGTGATCTTTATCGTGCAGACCACGAAGTAAAGCTCCAGCAGTATATCACGGCCGAAGGGGAACGAAAAAAAATACAGGATGAAGCATTTCTGAAATTGAAGGAGGAACAGAAACGCGCCCATGATGAGCTGGTGCATCAAATGGAAGAAGAGCGCAACACTCTCCTGGAACGCGAACGGGAGAAAACGCAGCAGCGGGAATTGGATTCCTACAGGACCTTAATGAAATTGATGATGCAATTGGCCGTTCCCTCTGAGATGCAGGCTTCGCTGCTCCAATCGCTTAAAATATCGTTTTCCATCAGCGATAGTGAACATCGGGAATCGGAGCGGGCGGTACAGGTGAGCGCCTACATCGACGCGGTGCGCAAACTCTGGCAGGGCGGCACTCCCTCTGAAGAAGATGTGGTGCACTTGAAAAACCTTCAGCAATTTTTCAAAATATCCGACGACGAACATGCATCCCTGACGAAACAGGTCAAGAAAGAACTCGGCCTGCCGGATGAGACTGCCGTCATCATCGTGATCGATGACGATCCGTCCATCCGCAAATATGTCGATCACATTCTGAAGAAAACATACAAGACGGTCATCACCGCCGCGACGGCGGAAGCCGCGCTCCCGGAAATCCAGAAGGTCACACCGTCGCTGATCATCAGCGACGTCAACCTGGGCGTCGGCGTGATGAGCGGATTCACGTTCTATGAAAAAATTACTGCCGGCACATACGGCGAGGACTTAAAATCCGTACCGTATGTCCTCATGAGTTCACTGGAAGACGAGTTCTTTGTGCGCAGCGCCAAACAAATGGGCGTGAAAGCGTACCTTGCAAAGCCGTTTACGCGCGAATCAATAGAATCGACGGTGAAAAACGCGCTGGCTTGATGAAGCAGGAATTATTCTTCTGAGGGTTGAGTTTTAAATCTTTTCGCACTGATTAACGGGAATCCATCCGATCTTTCCATCGACGAGGGTGACTTTCACCCAGTCTCCCACGGCATCGGTCAACTTCACCTTCACCCCTTCATGAATGACGAATGCGTCGACCGCCTTCGTGTCCGGGGATGATTTTGCCGTCACCGTCTGTGCCGTGATGATGGCCTTGTCCTGTGCCGTATCCCGAAACGATTGAATTCCCACCATCGCCGCACTCAATGCCGTGAACACGCATGAGACAAAAAAGACCATCCGCGCGGCACGGAGAATTTCCGGCCGCAGAACCAGATACATCGTTGCGAGAGAACCGAACAACAGGATCCAGCAGAACGCCAGGAACGCACGGACCGTTTCGGGCGGGAGGAATGATCCGGCCGCATGCATCCACTGGATCAGGAACATCTCGGGGACAGGCTCAATGCGGTCAACCGTTTTGAAATATGCCAATTTTAAATTGTGTTCTATATCGGGATCACTGGGAGACAACTGCGCGGCACGCTCGTAAGAGAGGATTGCACGTGCAAGCTGACCTTCGCGGTAATACGCATTGCCGAGATTGAAATAAATCTCCGCACTGAATTTCCCCTGTTGAACAATACTCTCGTATTCTTTTACTGCTTCCAGATACTTGCCGGAACGGTATAATTCGTTCCCACGGTTAAACGCATCAACCGGCGTTTGGGCTGACACCGCGCACCGGAGCAGCGCCAAGAGAGAGAGACACAACATCCAGCGGACGTGTTTCATGCGTTTCCTCTCTTCCCAAACGATTGTTCAATACGGTTAATAGTACCGGCGGCGATATCGAGCAATTCTTTGCGGGCTTCCGTGGTATCGGATCCGGGGGCGAAGCGCACAAATTCCGCTCGCTCCATACACGTCTTGAGTGATTGAATCACGTCTTCCTGAACGCCGCGGTGCTGCAGCTGAAGAACGGCTTCTTCCATCACAAATTTTGCTTTCGAAGTCCGCAGTTTATGTTCAAGATACACCATCAACGCCCGTAATAATTCCGCATGATAGCTTTCCGTATTCCCTTGATCGAGCAAGGTTCGGGCTTTTTTCAAGCGGCGGGCTGCCTCACGCCCGGCGGTTTCGAACAACAGCCGCGGCATATCTCCGTATATTTTTTCCATGCGTTTCCGGTAGAACCATGCTCCGGCAAACGCCAGCGGCGGCAGCACCATGGCGAACATAAACCATTGCGAGGAGTTACGATCATCTGCAGTAAGCAGGGCGCCGGGAGAGAGTTTTAAGAACCGGATATCTTCACCGAGCAGCCGCACATCCTCTTTCGCAGCCAGGCTCACACCGGAGCTGGAAAAATCTTTCCCCGGAGTAATGGAAAACTCAAACTTTGTCGAGCGCAGGGCGATATATTCCTTCTTCTCAAGGTCAAAATAGACAAACTGCATCGGTTCCAGTACGCGCTGACCTGCATTCCTCGGGATAAGAAGATACTCTGCGGTTTTTTTGCCGCGAATAATTCCTCCGTCGCGTGAAATTTCCTCGGAAATTTTCGGTTCATACGATTCGATGTCCGCCGGCAATTGCGGTTTTGGCAGCGTCACCAGTTTGATATTACCGGACCCCACCACCGAAAGACGAAGAGTGATGGGATCCCCCGCTTTCACCGTGCGCGTATCCACATTCGCACTGAATGCAAACCGGCCGATGGCACCTGAAAATCCCGCCGGTGCATTTGCCGGAATCGGATCAACCACGATCGACAGCGGATTCGATTTCACATCCATATTCACCGTCTGGACCTGCTGGAAGAATGGATCATTGAAAAACTGGTCAAACGGATCATTGCTGCGCCGTTTGGATTGCACCTGCACTGCACAGCGGGCTTCGAGCGGTGCAATTTTCAGATTACCCGATTGGGTTGCAAACAGCGCCGTTCTCTTTATTACCACTGTACGATATTGCTTTCCATTCCATGTTTCCGTGTTCTGTGCCGGCTGTTTCGGCATTTCAAAATCTTCGCTCCAAAATCCGTCATAGGTCGGAGCTTTTGCAAGATCATACCCGGTCACGGAAACCCGGGTGTAAAGCTTGAACGTGACGATCAGTTGTTCTCCCTGCCGCACCCGTTGTTTATCTGCAAACGCTCGAATGATGAGATTGTCGCCCGGTTCAGCGGCTGAAGGATTGGATGGAGATTGCTGCGTCTTTGGTTTTCCCTGGGTGACCTCAACCGGAATCGGATCGGATTTCAGAGTCTTCCCTTTATACTCAATGGTCGCCGCACCTATGGTTATTTTTCCGGACTGTCGGGCGTACAACACATACGTATAACTGATGGAGGCCGACATCTTTCCGTTGACCCATTGCATATTGGTCGATTGATTTGGACCGGAGATGACGACACACTGTCCGAAATTCGGCGCTTTAAAATCTTTGACGCTGTTATAATCGCTTCCATCAAACTTGAACGTGACCTGAAATTGTTCACCTGCTGCAATTCGCGATGGATCTGCCGAGGCAATCAAAATGCCGTCTTCTGCGAATGCTCCGGATGTTCCCAGGAGAAATGTCAGGAGAAATAAAAAAACTCGTTTTATTTTATGTGCCTCATTCATTATCATAAAACTATTATCGTGTTGAATTGTCCGCTCTCACCATTCTAAAATATTCCAAACGAATAACCGGCCGCTGAGGGTTGATTTCCACTCACCAATCTTTTTCCACTTTTACATGGACCGCTTCCCGTTTGCGCAGGTTTTTCTGGACTTCCTTTTCATTATTTCGCATTGCCTCTAAAATTCTGTCCGCTTCCTGTTTTGGCATTTGATTCTTTTTTTGCATTTGCTGACGTGTTTGATCCTGCTTCGTCTGTTCCTGCTTTTGCTGCTGCTCCTGCTGCTTATTTTGCTGCTGGTTCTGTTGTTGATTTTGCTGCTGATTCTGCTGCTGATCTTTCTTCTGATCCTGTTTCTGGTCTTTATTCTGCTGTTTCTGCTGCTGCTGTTGCTGGGCTAATTTTGCACGCGCCATTTGCAGGTTATAGCGCGTGTCTTCATCGTTCGGATTCAACCGGAGCGAGCGCTTATAGGCGTCAACCGCTTCCTGGAATTTTTGAGATTGATAGAGCGAGTTCCCGGCATTGTAATAGGTTGCAGCGCGATCTTCAGGGGATTTCATCGACATGGCCGAATTTTCATATTCCCGCATCGCCTCATCGAACCGCTTCTGTTTATAATACGAATTTCCCAGATTAAATAATGCTTCCTTCGATTTCGCATCTTTCTCCAACGCTTTCTTATATTCAACCTCGGCATCGGTAAATTTGCTTTTTTCGTACGCACGGTTGCCCGCACCAATCTGGGAGCGGACTGTTTGCGCAGTACTATGAACCGATACAATCGAAAGGAGAATCGCCGTTGCCGCCGCAGGCAGAAGTTTTTTAAACCAGAGCGCTATTCTCGTCCGCTTTTCAGAAAGAAGCACTTCCAGAATCAACAGGAACAGAGCAAACGCCAATGGATATTGATATCTCGTTTCATATCCGGTGATTTGTTTTGTTCCAAATTCTACTTTTTCTATCGACGCCAATTCTTTGAAGATGTCGTCAATCTCGTTGCCGCCGCTTGTCGCCCGATGATAGGACCCGCCGGTTGTCGCTGCAATTTGTTGGAGCATGGATTCATCTAATTTTGACAGGACGATACTCCCCGCTTGATCGCGCTTATAATCAATACGGGCGCCGTTTTGGTTGAGCACGGGAATCGGTCCGCCTTCCGGTGTTCCCATCCCCACCGTATAAATCCGCACCCCGGCTTTTTTTGCATCTTCCACCGCCCCCATCACGTTGCCCTCGGTGTTTTCACCATCGGAGACCACTACGATTGCTTTCTGTGTGGGGAGGTCTTTGGAAAAAGATTTCAGCGCTACTTCGATGGCACTGCCGATCATCGTGCCCGGTACCGGGACGGCATCCACATCGATGGCGGAGAGAAACAAATCCGCGGCGGCATAATCGGCGGTGAGGGGGAATTGGACAAATGCTTCGCCGGCGAACACGACCAATCCGACGCGATCGCCCGAAAGCTTCCGCAATAATTCGGAAACGTCCCGCTTGGCTTTTTCCATCCTGCTCGGCCGTATATCTTCCGATTTCATACTGAGCGAAACGTCCAACGCGACAAAAAGATCGATCCCTTCACGTTTCACTTCTTCCAGGCGGGTACCGACCTGAGGGTTTGCAACGGCAAGGACCAGACATGCTGCTGCAAGAGCGACGAGTGTTTGCTTGATGATGCGCATGGCGAGGCTTGCTTCCGGCGAGAGCTGCGGAATGAGCACCTCGCCGACGAACCGCCGCAGCAGTTTTCGCTGCCAGAGGTTGAGGAAGAAATAACCGGCGCCGAGTGCGGGAATCAGCAGCAGGAACCAGAGATATTCAGGATGTTCGAATCTTAACATACGCGTTCACCCATCAGCGGTCGGTTCTCAGGTTAAGAATCAGCGATACAATCAATTTCTTAACTTCCATAAGTCGTGGTGTGCCTTTTCCAAAACTTATCATTGTCTAAAATTATTCATTATTCGGATTTCTCTTTCAATGACAACGAAAGACTGATTGCTGAGAGCTCTTACGGATTTTTCCTCAGCACGGTCATCGATAATCCCACTTCTGCGATCACTGCAAGCAGCCCCCCAAACAGCCATCCGCCGTATAATTCCGTGTACCGTTTGTATGCGGTGACTTCAATTTTTGTCCGTTCGAGTTGATCGATTTCTTTATAGATCGCTTTCAGTTTGCGGTTATCGGTTGCACGGTAATATTTCCCGCCCGTCATCTCTGCCACCTGGGTCAGGCCTTTTTCATCCAGGTCAACCGGGATGAGCTGCCGGCGTATGCCGAACTGGGTCTGTACCGGGTAAGGCGCTTCCCCCTGCGCCCCGACGCCGACGGTATAAATTCGAATGCCATAGGTCGCCGCAATCCTCGCGGCAGTGATCGGATCAATCTCCCCGCGATTGTTGACTCCGTCCGTCAGCAAAATCATGACTTTACTTTTCGCCTTGCTGTCTTTCAGCCGGTTCACCCCGTTGGCAATCGCCAGCCCGATCGCCGTCCCGTCCGCGATCATTCCGTTTTTCACTTCGCGCAGCAGGTTTTTCAGTACAGGATAATCTGTCGTGAGCGGGCACTGGGTGAAACTTTCTGCGGAAAATACAACGAGTCCGATACGGTCATTCGTGCGTCCATCGATAAACTCCGATGCGACCTGTTTTGCCGCTTCGATACGGTTCGGGTTGAAATCCTCTGCCAGCATGCTCCCGGAAAGATCCAGCTCCAGAACAATGTCGATTCCTTCCGTCGAAATATTCTGTTTGTCCGAGACCGACTGCGGGCGCGCAAGGGCAACGATAAAGACGGCAATCGCCAGCAGCCGCAGGGCAAGCGGAACATGGCGCAATCGTTCGCGCAGAGTCGGCGGGATATTGCCGAATACCCGGAGCGATGAGAATTGCAGGGTCAATGTTAATTTCCGGCGGTTCCACCAGAGATAATATCCGATGGCCGGCAGCAAGAGAAGCAGCCAAAGAAACTCAGGATTGGCAAATTTTTCACCCAGCATCGGTCATCGCCTCCTGAAGCTGCGGTTCCGGTTCGACCGGCGCTTTGGGCACCATCGACCGGACAATTTCATATGCCGTACGGATTTCTTCTTCATGTTCGGCAGGCGAAGGTTCGACCTTTGCGAATTTAACCAGGTCGGCGGTTATAAAGAACCGTTCCATTTCGTTC
>Ga0105104_10001364_pt1 | contig 18300 bp, 16 predicted proteins | sample PPLLaktember2015_3_FD_87034 | JGI IMG/M metagenome (GOLD analysis project Ga0105104, IMG submission 87034) | Freshwater sediment microbial communities from Prairie Pothole Lake near Jamestown, North Dakota, USA - PPLs Lake P7 Core (6) Depth... | ecosystem: Environmental > Aquatic > Freshwater >... | reverse complement strand
CTAATGTCCTCCTCCCCTGAGATAAAGGTTAATGATATTATCAACAAGCTTATGGTAGCTGAGGGTAAAAAAATAAACCTACAAAAATTGGATCCAGATTACGATTTTAGTATCAACGAGAAAAAAGCTGAATATTTGCTGGAGCAGAATCTCAAGAAACGAATGTCCAATTTGCAGTACAGACTATATGCAGAAAGAAAAAAGGCATTGCTGATTGTCTTTCAGGGTATTGATACTTCTGGGAAGGATAGTACAATAAGACACGTTATCAGCACATTCAACCCACAAAGCTGTATGGTAAAAGCTTTCAAAGAACCAACGGCGGAAGATTTATCACACGATTTTCTTTGGCGTGTTCACAAGAGAGCTCCTGCAAAGGGAGAAATAGTCGTATTCAATCGTTCTCATTACGAAGATATTATACAACCAAGAGTTCATAAAACAATTCATAAATCAATTTGGTCCCAAAGATATAAACATATCAATGCATTCGAGAGATGTCTCTTAGACAATAGTACAAAGATCATCAAATTCTTTTTACATATCAGTAAGGAGGAGCAAAGAAAAAGGCTCGAGGAAAGGATGGCTGATCCCTCAAAACAATGGAAGATCTCTGAAAGAGATATCAAAGATCGAAAATTCTGGAGTAGTTATACCGCTGCATATCAAGACATCATCAATAAATCTAGCACGTTATGGGCACCTTGGTACGTCATCCCTGCGAATAAAAAATGGCTTAGAAACCTTGTGGTAGGCTTGATTATAACTGATACGCTTGAAAGAATGAAGCCGAAATTTCCAAAACCGACCGCCAATCTCTCGAAAATTGTGATTGATAATTGAGTAATACGAATATGTAATCTAAAACATCCTACTGGTTTTTGCATATAAGGCATACCTTCACCTTCTTCTTATTCATAGGATCCGAATCAAGTTCCCTTCTACACCCTCAGCATACTCGTGGAGGAGCACTAGGTGAGTCCCAAAATACTCTTCTGTTGCATTTGTCGCAATTGAAAACCTGTTAGCCTGCTGCTCATTCGAATGGGTCTAGTGCTGAGATTACTGTACCAAGGGCCATCGATGTCTAGGCAATCATTGCTGCCGTAATGACTCGGATAATATTACCGCAAATATGCTCCTATACAATCATAGTTTCATGACATAGAGAATTAACATTTGAATTTATTCTAAATCAATCAATTAAATCATTAATTATATTTCATGGATAATTCCTAGCGTAAATTAGGTTCCGTTATCAGAAAATAATCATTATACTTCAGCTTATAGGGGAATTTGATTTGTTAGTATCTATAAATCGATAAGTTAATTAAGTAATATCATTATGATAAATCGATGAAGACAAATCTTCTAGTAATAGGAGCCATAATAGCGATCAGTGCTATAATGATAACAGTACCAACTGCAACCAGCATGGCAAATGCTATTTGTGCTGGGACAGGAAGTACCAAGGCATGCGCGGGAGATAAAGGTGCGGTCGCTGTTGCAGGCAATGCGGTTGCAATAGCCATCCAAGGATTCGTAAAGGCCTTCTTTAGATAATTAACTCCCCTTTTTTTTATTTATTAAATTAACGTTTCACCTTTGCTGGGCTCAATTCCGGAAAATGACATGAAATGCAAGGTAAAATGACCAATATACACTATGGTTATGACCTAAGAACCAGTTGGCATATTCCGAATTGGTTTGTTCATTGATAATAGAAAATGCGGTGCGTCTGAAACTATGAAGAGTTATCTTATGTCTTTGTGAGTTCTCTTTACGTTGTTCCTTGTCTGCCCTTTTATGTAGGCGTTCAAATTGTTCTAACATTTTATTGTATATAGATTTAGGACTTACGGTCCTTTTTTGAATCGCAAAGATTAGATCTTGTTGGTCCCACTTACGGCCTGAACGATATTTCCATTGTAATAGTTTCTGTAAGTGTTTAGTTGCCTCGTCGCTGCAATAAACTGTTCGGCAACGCCGTATCTTGGAATACTCTGTTGTGACTATTATTCTAGTTGGTGATCCATCGGTCATATCAATATCAAGCATGCGAAGTGACGCCGCCTCGGTTGCCCTAATGCCGGAACTGACAAGTAACAAAACATAGATTCGCAGACGAGTGTTACTACAAAATTCAAACAAGTCCCTAATGTCCGATAAACTTGATGGTTCCTCTGAATCGGGGAAAAAACGTGTCATTTTGACACGTCGTTTAAACTTTCTAGGAACAATGTCTATTTCGTAATACTCCAGATATGATCTAACCGCAACAATGTCGACCTTTAATGAAGGTATTGCAATTCTTTTTTGAGTAAGTGGTTTAGGCCAGTTAGTTAGGTTTTTCTTGAGTTTGGACTATTACGACCTATACTGTTAAGGAAAGTACTTACTTTATCACCTGTACCCAGCACCTGCATTTACTAAATTTAGATATAAAAACTTGTTATTGTACCTTCTTTTTAAGGTTGGATAACTTGCTTTATAGTTAGAAGATCCAATGTTTAATAGGTCCAAGGAAAATTTAATACGGTACCAATCTCGATCGTAATTATTGGTTTTTAAGACCTGGTTCTCATGGATTCGTGGCAATGACAAGATAATAATTGGTAACTTGGAAAAACAGGGTGAAGTACTTGTTAGAGCAACTTCAGATTTGGTGGCACTAGTATCTAATTATGACAAGAATAATTTAACTCAAAGAGCATCGATTATTAAGGAATTAGAACACGAGGGAGATAGACTTACTCATGAACTTTTTACTATGATATCAGCTACATTTGTAACACCATTGGATCGTGAAGATATCTCTGGACTTGCTAGTTCCATAGACGAGGTTTTAGATTTTACTGATGGAGTGGCAGATAGATTTCTACTATTCAAAATCAATAAGCCATCCCCATATATGCTAGATCTTTCAAAAATACTATTTTTAGCATCACAGGATATCTATCATGTTCTCTGCATCTTAGGAAAAATAAAAAATTCACATAAGTTTATGGAATATTGTAATAGCATAAGGAAGTATGAACATGAAGCAGACAGCATTTACCGAAATGCTATCGCAGAGTTGTTTGAGTTAAACGATAATCCAATCGAGGTCATTAAACTAAAAGAAATCTACGAAAATCTAGAAGAATCAGTTGACAAATGCCAAGATGTAGCAGATATAGTGGAAGATATAGCACTCAAGTATGGATAAGAGAAGAGGGAAGAAATAGAAATATGCCAGTGTAACACGTTGCCACTATTAACCGAAATCATTAAGTTGATCAGTCACCACAGATAGTGACGATTTTCTTTATGCTCGAGGGAGCTAATGAATACTCGATATTGACTTTCGTAGCAATAGGCACTGCTTTGTTCTTTGACTTTGTTAATGGATTTCATGACTCTGCAAATGCACTAGCTACTGTGGTAGGAACTAGGGTTCTAAAGCCGCTTCACGCAGTCGCTATAGCAGCATTTGCAAACTTTGTAGGGCCATTCTTATTTGGAACAGCAATAGCAACAACGGTAGGAAATGGGATTATTGAACCTGAATTTTCAACTGTAGATATAATCCTTGCTGGTCTAATTGGTGCAATAATCTGGGATTTGGTCACATGGTATTTTGGTCTTCCCTCTTCCAGCAGTCATGCACTTATTGGAGGCCTAGTTGGATCCGCATTGATCGTCGGAGGTTGGGACGCAATAATAGTTCCTGGCGTTGAGAAAGTCCTAATATTTATGATTCTATCACCTCTAGCAGGATTTGTTATAGCATTTGTTCTAGCTATGATTATCGTGTATTTCCTTAAAGATTCAAAGCCACTATTCATCAACCGAGTATTTGGGAAGCTTCAGATCGTCTCAAGTACGTTCTTTTCGTTAACTCATGGAGCAAATGATGGGCAAAAGACTATGGGAGTTATAACAGCGTTACTTATCGCCGGAGGGTTTATGAACTCAGATGAATTTGTAGTTCCCACGTGGGTTATCATCAGTGCTGCTGCAGCAATATCAGCTGGGACATTCTTGGGAGGATGGCGAATAGTAAAAACCATGGCGTTCCGTATTACCGAGCTCAAGCCCTATCAAGGTTTTTGCGCTGAAACTGGAGGAGGTGTAATCCTTACGGCAATGGCTGGACTAGGAATTCCAGTAAGTACTACCCAAGCCATCTCAGGCGCTATCATGGGGGTTGGCTCAACAAGAAGGCTTTCTGCAGTTAGATGGGGTATTGGAAAGCGAATTGTTTACGCATGGCTCATTACTATTCCTGCTAGTGCGGCAATTGCATCAATCATGATCATAATTATTCAGGGCATATTTAGTTAGTAACACTAAAGACTGGATGTATGTTGGCTAATGCAATTAAATGATCATATGGACATGAATTGAAATATTCGAAACGGTCCTCCTTGCAGGTTGGATTTCTTTCGTCTAGTTCAAGGATAAGGAATAAGGAAATGCTTTTGGCTTTAGAAGCTCCTAAATAAACTAATATTCTTATGCGGTAAAAAATGTCACAATCACGTGGGGACTTAAAATGCAACACTTTAAAATCAATCATTGATAATATTAATTAGATGTCATCTTTTTTACAGAAAAATGAGGTTGTGTTTTCCTCCGCTAATATGCCACAATTGAACTCGCCGATTTTGATCTGCGGTTTCCCTGGAAGTGGATATGTCGGAAAGATTGCAATTGACCATTTAATTCAGGAACTAAATGCAAATCATCTTGCTGATATTTACTCGGGTTCATTTCCTCCGCAGATTATGATTAGAGGCGATGGCATCGCAGAGCTTATGAAAAACACAATTTTTTATTCAAAGGCGTCTACTCCCCCTGGTTCCGATCATGATATGCTCTTATTAACCGGAGACTCACAGCCAGAGAATCCTAATTCTGCATATTTTTTATCTGACCAAATCATAGATATTGCTACAAAGTTCAGTACAAAAAAGATCATCACCTTGGCGGCATACGTCACTGGAACATTTGTGGATAAGCCCAGGATTTTCGGAACAGCTACGGATTCAAACATAGTGAATGCATTCAAGGAAAAAAACATCTTGACCATGGATAGTGGCACTATCGCAGGAATGAATGGCCTGATTATTGGTGTTGGAAAGCTTCGTGGATTGCAAGGTACTTGTTTATTAGTAGAAACATCAGGTTATGTCGTTGACGCCAAAGCTTCCAAGATTATTCTAGAAAGCCTACTTTCAATACTTGGACTAACGGTGAATATGAATAACCTTGAAAAGAAAGCACGAGATACTGAAGCATTAATCCAAACAATCCAACAACAGGCTGCGGAGAAAGTATTGGAGAATCAGCAACCCCCTGGTGTTCTACGCAAACCAGTCAACACAGGGTATATTAGTTGACTATCTAGTTTGGACTTGGGTCCACGATCTTCCTTAAAAATATTCTGTGCTACTTTCAATCTCTCGTCATACTGCTTCCACAGACAATGAATAAAACAAGATTTAGAATTGGCAAATTAACTGAAGTATAAGTTTGATCGGACTCAAATAGATAAGTATTAAATAATGCAATTCTACCCATAATGATGAATAAATATTGAAATCAGAAGTAAATCATCATGTCTGATTCTCAGTTATTTTGGAGATAAATTATGAGGTATCAGGAAAAAATACTAAGTGAGCATCGTTCTAAATGTTACCCTTTTTTAAAATGGGCAGGGGGTAAAACTCAGTTATTACCTAAAATAAGTAAGGTTCTACCTCAATCTTATGCTCGATATTTTGAGCCTTTCTTGGGTGGAGGAGCAGTGTTCTTTTATATGGTATCAAATGATAGTATAAGATCTGAGGCGCATCTCATTGACATCAACAAGGAGCTAATTAATACGTATAATGTAATAAAATCTAATGTAGAGGAACTTATTGTGATCCTTTCTAAACATCAAGAAGTGTATAATAAATCACCTGTAAAGTCTTACTATGATTTGAGAGACAAATTTGATCGTGATGCAACTAATATAGAAAAAGCGGCGCGAACCATTGCGCTTAACAAGACTTGTTATAATGGGTTGTACAGAGTCAATAGAAATGGAGAATTCAATGTTCCTATAGGAAGATATAAAAAACCTGTTATTTGTGATAGCGAAAATTTAAGAAACATAAGTAGAATGCTTCTTAACTCCAGAACACATCTATATTTAAGTGATTATAGAACGGTGCTAGCTAATAAAACCAAGGAGGATGATTTCATATACCTAGATCCACCATATGATCCTGTAAGTACAACAGCTAGATTCACCGGATATACCGAATGTGGAATTACAGATAAGGATCAGAGAGATTTATCACGAATATTCATGAAGTTAACCGATCGAGGATGCAAAGTTCTGTTAAGTAATTCTGACACTCCATATATTAGAGAATTATATAAAGACTTTTCGAGGCATACGCAAGAAGTCAACGCTTTAAGAAGTATTAGCACAACAAAAAAGGTCCAATTAATAACTTTCTGGGTGAAAAGGCAATATAAACTCCTACTTAGCGGAGATGAAGCTTGTGAAGGGAGAGTTAAGTTTCTATTATTCCATCTGAGGTTTAATATGGTGAAAGCTTCAGGTTTGATTTCAGGTGTAGAATTATTGGATATCTGCTAATAGTTTACCGCTATCAACCCCCCTATAGTCATGAACCCTATAATCAATGTTTAATATCACGTTGCACATTTCTGAAGCTTTTTCTAGTTAAAGAATGAATATTTACATTTTGGCTTTTTAATAATAACAACGGTATTATCCACAGTAATCGTTAAATGATTGTATAATGATGTGAACACAGAGTTGATCAAAATCTATACTCATGAAACATTTGAGAAGATTGTTGTGGATTTTAGGTTACCTCAGGCCTTCCCGTTCGTGAAATGGGCTGGAGGAAAAACTCAGTTATTGGATAGACTTGATAAACTTATTCCGTTAGCATTTAACAGATATTTTGAGCCTTTTTTGGGGGGTGGTGCCCTTTTCTACCATCTGACTTCTGTAAGGAACCTAAGGTTTGTTGCCTATTTGTCTGACAAAAACCAAGAACTGATTAATGCATATAAAGTTGTTAAATCAAATGTTGATCAACTAATCGATATTCTTAGAATATACAAGAAAGAATATTACAAAGCGCCTCAAAATTTTTATTGTGAATTAAGAGATAAATTCGATATTAATAATAGTACCCATATTGAAAAGGCAGCTAGACTTATTGCACTCAACAAAACGTGTTACAATGGACTCTATCGAGTAAATTCCCAAGGTAAATTCAACGTCCCTATGGGGAAATATAAAAATCCGATTATATGTGATGACAAGAACCTACGTAACGCCAGTATGATTCTTAGATCAATAGACTCTCGTCTATATTGGGAGGACTATCAGAAAATATTATCTGACAAAGCTCAAGAAGGCGATTTCATTTATTTGGATCCTCCTTACAATCCTATGACTTCTACCGCAAATTTTACAGGATATACCGGTGATCGCTTTACTGAAAGAGATCAAGAGTGCTTAGCAGAGATTTTTAAGGAATTAGATGCTAGAGGATGCAAAGTTCTCCTAAGTAACTCCGATACTGAGTATGTCAGAGAGTTGTATGCTGGCTATGCGAAGAATATACGTAAGGTTACCGTACGAAGGAATATCAATAGTAGAGCGTCTAAGAGGTTAGGACATACAGAGTTATTAATCTGTAATTACTCTAACTAGCGAATATATATCCTATCAATATTGGCTATACAAACTACGGATATTAAAGCAAAACGAAAACGACTAACTGAAAAGTGGGAAGATATAGTTATTCATCTAAATTTTGATTTGAACAGGGACGATATTTACTATATCAAAGCTAATCAGATTAAAGAAATTACTAAACAAGAACCACGACTTATGGCAAAAATGGATACCCTAGAAAGTGTCCCTTTTATACTGCGTAAAACTGAAAGGTTTCTTCTTCCTGTTAGTAGAAATGAATACGCAATTGCAAAAGGTAAGGGATACCATATCCCAGAGAATGTTCAGAATAAACCTATAACCCACTTTTCACACTTGCCCTTTCCAAAATCTGCACTAAGGACGGAAAGCGAGAGCGTCTTTCTAGATTATGCTAATCCATGCGGCTTACTTGAGAAGTTTACAAAACAAAGTGGTCTTGTACTAACTATGAGAAATAGAACAACAACACCGATATTCAGTTTCTTTGTTAATGATAAAACCATAGTAGTAAGTCATGCTCAAATTGAAATAGATGCTTGCTATGAAAACATGAACCAGATTATCATCTTCGAAGCAAAGATAGGAATACCCAGTTCGTTTAGTATAAGGCAACTTTACTATCCATTTAGAATGGACCTCGAGCAGAATAAAAAGATCAGAAGTATTCTCTTCTGTTTAGAACCAAAAGAAAAAATATATTCATTTTGGGAATATGAGTTTAGACCCTATGATAGACCTGAATCTATCAAATTCTTAAATGCAACGCATTACAAAATTTTAATTTCAAAAACAATATCAGCCAATAACTTCAAGGGGATTCCTGAGGATAATAATTTAAGAAAAGTTGGGATACCCCAAGCTGATAATGTAAATAAAATAATTGAATTTTCTGTACGTGTTCTTGAAGGATATGATAACGCAGAAAGTATAAAAACTCTGTTAGGTTTTGTGAATCGCCAGAGTTCGTATTATCGCCAAGCGGCTGAAATGTTAGGTTAGTAGAAACTACAGAGGGATATAGGTATAAGCTGACGGATAAAGGAGAAGAACTTGTAAAATTAAGCGGTCAGGCTAGATCTAGTTTTGTCTGTAAGCTATTACTGAAATTTCCAATTATTAATGAAATATTTCTGGAGATTAGCAGTGACAGAAACAGAGCCGTGACAAGGAGAGAAATTGGAGATTTAATAATAAAGAACTCTAATATAAGTGGGAGTACTGTGTCAAGAAGGAGTAGAACGATAATTTCATGGTTTCGATGGATAAGAAATAACCTTGGAATAATCGATGTATATGATAATGGTACAATTAAGCTTGCTAGTTAATAGAATCGTCTGGTCTTAGTAATTTAAAGTGTCTGCTGTGTATTTGTTTAGAAGTGCATATCTCAAGGTTCGAATGTAAATCAACCAGGAAAATAATCTATGCATAGAATTTTATTTTCTTAATGGATCAGTAAGTCGTCTGGATTAATTAAATATAGATAGTCTATTTATTTTAGGAGAGCATAGCTGTATGCAGGTTTTGTGACAAGTTTTGAGACCCTCTATGAATATGCTATAAGAATTACCTGGTAATGACAGTTGAAATGTCTTTCTTCTGAACCTATACATGATATATCTAAGATGACATTGGGAGAGCTATAAACATATTGAAACCACTTTAAGGTGGGCCCAAGGGAAGTCCGAAGTTATATTGACACTAAAACAGGATTCTATCCGAAATAATTTGTGGAATATCTTAAAGGGTCTTAGCTAATGAAGCTTACGGTATATCTATCCATTGAGTGGCAGTCTAGAAATGCAGGCAATTATTAAGTAGTCATTTATTTGTTTGTGGTTGACCTTAAAAGTCTTGTTAAGGCGTCTCGATATAGTCTCATCTTGATTCATTTCATTCGAACTGGACCAAATATATTCTATTAGATCAGAGAATATTACATAACAATTCCATGTAAGATAGTTATATATATCTGATGCGATATAAGGACACTCAAATTTTTACTCCATGAGTGACTGGAGTTACTCCGGAGTAACTCTATTGTATGGTGGGCTTAATGAGATATAGACACAAGTGCGAGACCTGTGGTGTGTCATTCTCAAGGCGCTGGAATATGGAGCGACACTTGATGAGAAAGCATGACGCTCAACAGAGTTACTTCTCGAATAGCATCGCGAGCCATGAACACGCCGGGTTCAAGGCTCAGAAAATTGACTATCACAATTGGTCTTCTGGTCTACAGAAATTTATTAGGGGTTTCAACTGGCCTATTCTAGATGTAAAAGCATTTGAACAAAAAGATTCGTCGTGGTTAGACCGACTTCGTAGGATGGCAGAGGTAAGTAGATTACTAAAAGAACTTGTGCCGACATCAGCCTCAACATTCTCATATCGCTTAAATGGCTTGATCGATAATTCGGGCGTATGTGTTCCACCTTTTAAACTAGAGGACCTGGAGATTAGAGGGTATACAGCCTACATATGCGAAGAATGTCTTGTTTCACATCCATTGACACTCTATATGCATGGCCCTTCCTTAAAATTAGTACCTGCTTTTCATAAATGCAACGCCGATAGAATCGTCGAAGTACAACAAGAGATTCATAACAAGAAATATGTCATTGCAACTCTAGTCGGAGAGCTGCCTAATTTGATGTTACGCATTGTCAGACAATGGACAAAGAGTAGGCCTTCGTTAAGGGCTGTTGAAATACCTGCAGTATCGGAAAGTTTGCATACCTTCAAGCCTGTAGATAAAAAAGGGTGGGCTATGCGCGCAGTACGAGATGAACTCACCTTTCTATCCGAAGGTGAACTTGTTGATTTCCTGAATTTGGCTGGACATAACACCTACGCGTGTTTTAAGATGAAAGAGCAGAACAAGGCATATTTCATGTACATAGCGACAGAAGCGACAAAGAACAATTTTCCTCTTGCATATATGGGTCTTCAATAGCGGAGTTCGTTCCGAACAATAATCTGTTCCTTAAAATGCAAAATGGAAAAGGTCAGAGCTTACTACTCACAAGTTTCTATTCTACTAACTTGAAAGCTACAAGTTTGTTGTTCTGCATAAGAGGTATTACAATCACATTTTGGTTCGGTATGAATCCCGTTCATCGCATTCAATGGTATGTTTGCAAAGATAGTAATCACTATCCAAAGGTTTACTAAATCAAGGATAAAAAGATGGGTAGGCGGTCAACAAATGCTTTGATGATTCTGTGCATTAATACTACGATATCCCTCCACAGAATTTAACCATTACAGATATTACGATACAAAATCCTGGTGATTCAGATGAAGTTCTTCCAGCTGGAAGTACAGTTGTGATAGGTGTTAACGAGGTATCGCAGGGAGCAGGCCATCACGAATAAGGCAGATAATATAGCAAAACGAGGATTACGTATTAAATTCTGATAAAGAGCTAATTCTAGGCGGACTTAAGATCAGACAATATCATTTGCATTAGATATCATATTCGATATAATAGCACTAGCTATTTCAGAAGACAGTCAATTATAGAATCAAATTCAATTAAGGTTCTATTCACCAATCACCTTTACTAATATTCTTTTATTTCTCCGACCGTCAAATTCTCCGTAGAATATTTGCTCCCATGGGCCGAAATCTAATTTTCCATTTGTGATAGCAACTACAACCTCTCGGCCCATTATTTGTCTTTTTAAATGTGCATCGGCGTTATCTTCCCCTGTTTCATTGTGTTCGTACTGATTTGTCGGAGCATGAGGAGCCAGTTTTTCTAGCCATTTATCAAAATCTTGATGCAATCCGCTTTCGTTATCATTTATAAAAACGCTAGCCGTAATGTGCATTGCGTTTACCAAACAAAGCCCTTCATTGATTCCACTTTTTTCAACTATCTTTCTTACATTTGAAGTGATATTAACATATGCACGTCTTGTAGGAGTATTTAAGCTAAGATACTCTGTTTCGGATTTCATCTTAAGAAAATAATTATAAGGTGTTTATTAAAATTTTAGCTTGCTACTGTATAGAGGTCATAAATTCCAAATAGTAAAGTTTAGAAAAAGAACTTAAATGCCTTACTATATCTACTCGTCATATAACCCGATAGATATTTTGTGACACCTAATGCAGAAGTCTCCTCTTGGAAATCTCTTTCCTATACTGCGGAAGTAGTTCCATAACTTTCTTTTTACGAGTGCAAGCGTTAAAAAATCGCCAGTGACCTATCAACTAAGATAACAAAACTGATAAGAAAAGCGTTGCATAACTCGTCATTTACTAGGCAAAGTCCCTCCTTTATTCCGCTTTCTGGTATCTGCTGAGTATTACATGAAATATGTTGCTGAATATAGGTTGTGTCAATCTAACTTGAATACAAGTAAGAATAGGCAGGACGACCAGGTGGACTCGGTAAGCTGGTCGCCATACCTAAGTCAAGCAGTTGTCCCATTATGCTATTGTTTGTTACAACTCAAAGAGGGTCTAAGTGATTACATAAAAGGTATTCCGGAACTTAGTTATCTTATAAACAAAATAGATTCACGACACAAGGGAACAAAACGGTTCCTGTCTCCACATTATATTATATTCCAACATTATCCATCGTACATTAAGTGCATAATTATCATGAGATCTGATTACATGTCAAAGAATTAAAGAGAATTACCATTACCATATCCTACATTGTACTTGCTATTATACTATTTATTATGTAGATCTTTCTAAGACGCTTGCTAATTTGAATAAGTTGGTAATAAATGGAAATATTAGTAATATTAGTGGTATTAGTTTTGACTGCCAAGAAAGGAAGATCTTTAGACTTTCTCTTGTTTCCTTTTTTCAGTTTTCTTTTCTGTGGTAAATCGCTCCAATCCATATGTGTTAAGATCCACGAATTTTATTCCTTCTGCAAGAATAGGATTTTTTTCTTTTATATATTTAAAGAGTCGTTGGCATACGCTACGATAGTCTGCGTGTCCTTGGGGCAAGGTTCTAAGTTCGATCATATGACATGCTTCACGTAGATTGATTTTCAAAAAATATGGGTATCTAAATGCATAATTTACTACATATTGCGCTTGCTCTGGCATCCGATTAGATAGTATCTCGTAAACATCGTTACATTCATACATACAATCTTTAAATTCCTTAGAGATCCCTAGTTCTATAATCTCCTGTGGGACATCATAACCGTGTTTAGTAGAAAGCAATTGTCTTTCAATAGTAAGAAGTCTATGCCTATGCAGATCTCGAAACATGCCAAAATTAGTAAGCAGCTCAAATGTATAATCAACCATCTCGAATGCTCTACCTGGTCTATGTCTTCTATTGGACCGAAATTCTGTATACATTCGTATTATATTTATGCGCTCGTTATCTCTGAGAGATCGTACATATTTGATGATACTCTCCAAAGACTGTCCTTTAGCAAATTCATATAATATGGCTGCTGCTACTTTGATTTCAGCTTCAAAATTATCGGGAAACTCGAGTAAATTTATAGTCTCAGGATTCCTATTTGCTTGAATATTCTTTAAATGGAATTCTGAGAGTTTGATTATAGCATTTCTTGTATTTATGAAGTATTCTTGTAATAATTTGCCATATTTTTCATCATTTGCTCGTCTTACGAATGAAGGGATAATCTTGTCAAGTTCACCATGGAGGTGACTTGCTAAATTCCTTACTTCGCTCAAGTCTGATGCGAACATCCTAGATAATAGATATTCGAATGCCCTTCCATTCCCAGTGATACCAATATTAGTAAATGTTGACGCCGGCAAAATGCCTCGTAATATGTCCAAAGACTTGGCCTTAATGGTTAATCGGTAGATTCTATTGGCCGACTCTATATCTTTAGTTTCTTTCAAATTGCTGTACGATACATCGCGTTTCGTATTAGAATCAAAGAAATAGAATTTTTCAATAGGTTCTATCTCTTCAAGATATTTCTGCATTGGATGAATATTCTTAGAATATAGATCAAAGGCATGATCACATGCCTGGATATATTTGTCTGAGAAGTTGGAAGACGTAACAAGCTCTTCGCGATAATATTTGTACTTACCTCTAATTTTTTGATCTAATGCTACATATCGAGATGATTTCTCTAGATAAGATAACCCAATCCTTCGGTCCTCAAGGTGCTTGGCCGCAATATTTGAAATCCACTCTATTGCAATTTGAGCTTCACCTAATTCAGCTACTGAATCATCTCCATATTCTAACAATACTCTATCATAAAATTCTTTACCTCGATTAGGATTGCTAATAAATTCGTCCAAAAATACTCGCCTCATAGTCTTATCTGTTCTAGAGTATCTAGACATTAGTGCTCCTCTATCAACCTGTTTAGGTGTAATAATAGCAAAAATGTTCTTGTCAGTGTTTGAAAAATGCGATTGGAGTACAATTCTTTCTTCCTCCATGAAGACATCATGGAATGGGTTTTTATTTTTGCTATGATCAGTCAATTTTTTAACCGCTATCTAGATCTATTTAGTATCTTGTTTCTGATGAATCAAAGTCTCTGTACGAACGTCTCCTATTTTGATCTATTACCATTACCGATAAGGGATTGAAGCTCATTTCTTCCAGATCGCTAGCTTTCCCCCTGAAAATGGTTTCCTTATTGTATTTGGTAAGGTATTCAAAGACCCATACTTTCAGAGTGGAAGTATCTATTCCATTAACTCTAATGAATTTGACAATATCTGATTGCATGAAATTCTTTGAAGGATCGTTGGGCCAAGGACGAGGAAGCAGAATCACACTTTTCTTATCCGTTATTGCATTGATTAATTCTTTCTTCTTTTTTTCTATATCACCAGAAACATGAAACGAAAGCACATATGATTTGTCTAATGGTATCTTCGATTTAGAAGAAGCGACTTGGATAGAGCTTATTCCAGGAATGATCTCAACAGTGTTATCTCCAAAAATCTCCAGTAATCGATCAACAACTTCTGATTCAGAAAAGTTGGCATCTCCAGTAAAAGGTACCGTGCAATATTCTCCATCTTTCATTTTATTGTAGACATCTTGGTATATCGATTCTTGATTCTGCATTGTTATATGGTATACCTCCTGTCTAGTCTTATCGATTATACTCTCTACAGTGTCCAATGTGTATTTGTATCCGATTATATACTTAGACTTCTTAATAGCGTCTATAGCAACACAAGTCAAATATTGAGGGGAACCAGGTCCAACCCCAACAATTAACAAATTTTTCTGCAATGTATATCTTCTAACAATTCCTATAGTTTATTCCTATATTAAATAACCTGGATCTAAATCCACTAGTCCATACTCGGTAGTTCATATACTAGATCAAAAAGCAATTCAGATTGTATTATTATTCATACTATTATTTCTAATGAAGACAGATACTAGACTAGGTCAGGACATCTCGTAATCATTACCTCCCTCTCCCTTCCTTATTATAGCTATCCAAAATATTAGCAATAATTGACAGATATCTTGCATAGTGAACAAGGTAAATACTTTGACAACAAATAGTGCTTATAATATTAAATTTCGAAAAGTTCCAAATATTCGAATTGATGATTCAACTCTGACAAAACAAAAAAAAATTGAAACAGAAACCAGTAAGAAACTAAATATAATTGACGGTATTAAGGACTCTAATATAATACGACAGGTATGTCTTTATAGCATATCTTCAGCTAATGAGGAAATTTTGATTTTTTTTCCTACTGCTAATTCATTTCTTAGGTATGAAAAGATTGGAGCTATCGAGGCATTAACAGATGTAGTGAGACAACGAAATGTCAGAATAAAGATATTGGTACCCCATCATCTGTTAATCGAGAAGTTTCTAGAACAGAAACCATTCTTGCTAGAAACAACTCGCAATATGAAAACCGATAAAGAGAATAACATTAATGTTGAATCGATCAGATTCGTCCAAGAGATCTCAGGGACTAGAGCAACGATACTAGTAATTGATAGAAATATTTCACTTGTAACGGAACTAGAAGATGACATCAAGGAGTCATTTGAATCAGCGGCAGGTTTTTCAACGTATTCGACTGATGTGTCTAGGATTATTCCTTACATATCTATTTTTGAGAATTTATGGACCCAAGCAGGACTATATCACCAAGTAAAAAAAGTAAATGAGAAACTGATAATGCAAGACAAGAAGTATAAGGAGTTTATCAGTGTAGCTGCTCATGAATTGCGTACGCCAATCCAACCCATAATAGGTTTATCATACCTATTAAAATATGAAAAAGAATCACTCATAGGAAAAGAAGAAGAATCATTGGATATAATAATGAGAAATGCGATGAATCTCAGCAAGCTCGCAGAAAATATTCTTGATTTAACTATAATAGAGAATGATAATTTAAAGCTGAAAAAAGAGATTTTTGATCTTGACAAATTAATACTTGATGTAATTTCTGGTTTCGAAAAACAACTTGCACATCATCATCATCATAATCATCACCAAAAATATGCCAAGTCTAAGATAGGGTTAAGGTATCATAATCAACAATCTAGAGCTGTACATGATGATGAGGATGATGAGGAAAATGATATGGGAATAGATGCTTTACAATTAAAACGTAGATTTGAGAATAGTGTTGAAATTGAGGCTGACAAAGTAAGAATCTATCAAGTTATTTCAAATTTAATTAATAATGCGATCAAATCAATTGATGATGTAACAGGGATAGATGGTGAAAAGACAGGTGAGATAATAATATCTATGAGATGTACAAACAGTTACCAACTTGCTACATCTTTTGATTATCAAATTGACTATAAAAATGGCTATAACGATAACAACTATAGTAATGGGGGCGACAAACATGGTCGTTGTCCCATATCATCTGATGCAGTGGCTATTGTTTCGGTCACAGATACTGGAAGAGGAATAGATTTGGAGATAATGCCGAGATTGTTTACAAGATTTGTTACTAATTTCAAGACAGGTACGGGATTAGGATTGTTTATCTCAAAGAGTATCATAGAAGCACATAATGGCAAGATATGGGCCTACAATAACAAAGAAGGACAAGGTGCAACCTTTCAATTTTCTCTTCCCTTAAAAAAACAATAACTTTCAAAAAAAACAATAATATCGCTAAAATCCGTGGATCTGACTTCTAGCAATGTTTTGGAGAATTTCATGAGTATAAATGCGGTATAGAATTTTCGCTTCCTTGACATTGGGAATCAAGCGGTGTTCATAATAACCATTATTCGTATCTACATATTCATATTCATACTTGAACTAGATTCATCAGTCTCGTTATGAAGTAACGTATTATCTGGTGGCGAGGAAGACATATCCATATTCATTGAATTGTCCATTGACATCATGCCACTATCACTAGTACTACTACTCATTGGATTAGAAGGAAGCAGTATCATCCCAGTCAAAGACAGAATTCCAATAGATATAAAGCAGATACCAGTGATTCTAGCAATCCAGAGCCCGCCTTTAGCCCAAATCTTTTCAGCAAAGATGATGGCCGCAAACAGACCCATCCAGAAAATATTCATCCATCCTAATGCTACCATAAGTAAAAAGTAGGGCCAGCAACAACCGAGACAATATAGGCCATGATATGTTCCCATCTTCACCGCCCCAGCTGCCCCTTTTCGCCATCTCCTCATAAAGAAACTAAGAGGAGATTCACAATATCCAAGACATTTAGATTTTAGCTGGCTAAATTGATAGATTCCTGATACGATCAATAGGATTCCATATATAATATTTATCGATAGCTGCTCCTTTTGCAGTTGATTGTGGGAATGTTGAATTTCATTTATTCCTAATTGTGGTAATATTATGTCTAGGGCATAAGACCATCCGATAAGAAGTACTATTCCAGTTATTGCCCAGATTGCAAGATATGACAATATAAAAATTATCAAATAATAAGTCTTGGGTCTGAACACATTACTTAGATTATATGTCTTCTTATGTTTATTTTGATCTTGATTTACGGAACTTGGCATGCTATCAACATTTTTATTAATGTTATTATTCTCATCACTATGAGTATCATCCTGGCCATGATATAGCATCTGACTAGTATTATGGGAATGGATATTACCTCTACTACCTTTACTACTATCGATGAGTCTATTGTAGAAGAGAACCATGGGCACAATAGCTGGGAACATCATAGCAGCCATACCCGCCGTCCATATTATTACAAATAAGATTAATACTGCTGGACTATAGTAAAATGTCATCATAGAAGACATCATACTATCATGCTGCCAGATCGATATGAACCAAGTAAATACAGCGATTGATACTACAATAATAACAATTGTTATAGATGATTTAGTTTTCATAATGCTAATATTGGCAAGTAAGTTGATTACTCAAGTTCATTTATATAAGTTAGTAGATTTCATGGTCCGCTCCATTCAAATGGAATATGCTTACTTGATCTACCTTTTCTTTTCCATTTGAAGCCTATTGTATCGGCTTCGTCAGCAAGAGATATCCCCCAAGTTGCAACTCCTCCAGGTCCTACCTCACTACCAGGCGGGTTAATAGTTTGAACGCGTTTACCAGGCGG
>Ga0105104_10001363_pt1 | contig 18301 bp, 13 predicted proteins | sample PPLLaktember2015_3_FD_87034 | JGI IMG/M metagenome (GOLD analysis project Ga0105104, IMG submission 87034) | Freshwater sediment microbial communities from Prairie Pothole Lake near Jamestown, North Dakota, USA - PPLs Lake P7 Core (6) Depth... | ecosystem: Environmental > Aquatic > Freshwater >... | reverse complement strand
TGCAAAAAATACCAGCGGCGCGCCGGTCTGTGACGTGTAAAGACCTTCAATCGCAGCGAATTTTTCGGGCTGCGTGTGGGCAACCTGTTTTGTATGTTCATGACCGAAGGGCATCAGTTCGAGCAGCGAGGTGCATAATCCGAAAATGACTGCGATCTTCATCGCACGCTGTGCGAGCTCCTTCTCTTTACCCTTGAGAATAAGATATGCAGCGATCCCCGCCACAAAAAATGATCCCGCGATCAATGCCGCATCGACCGTATGAAGAAAACGAATCACGGTCGATGGATTGAACACCGCATCATAAAAGCTGGTCAGCTCTGCTCTTCCGTTTCTCAGAATATATCCGGCCGGCGTCTGCTGCCATGAATTTGCCACGATAATCCAGAACGCCGAAAGGGTCGCGCCTACCGCGACCATGAAAATTGAAAACCAGTGAATGCCGCTGGTAACTTTATTGCGGCCGAACAGATACAATCCGAGAAAACCGGATTCGAGAAAGAATGCAAAGATGCCTTCTGCTGCGAGCGGAGCGCCGAAGATATCTCCTACAAATTTTGAATATTCCGCCCAGTTCGTTCCAAATTGAAATTCCATCACAATGCCGGTTGCCACACCGATGGCAAATGTCAACGCAAGCAATTTCCCGAAAAATATGCCCATCCGTCTATAGACGTCATCGTTTCTGCGCCACCCCAGTCCTTCGACAATAACCAGGATCCAGGCGAGACCGATGGAAATGGGAGGAAAAAGGAAATGAAAACCGATCGTCAGCGCAAATTGTAAGCGTGCAAGAAATAGTGCATCCATGAAAATTCTCCGCCTTGGGGAACAATATCAACAATCTCATTGATAGTAAGAAATATTTCCGATGAATCCATATCGGTGTGTGAATTTGAAAACCGGAGGATCAAATCCTTTATCCGCTGGGATCAACATCTCGATGCACCGTCCCGGGTGAAAACGCCGGCAGGCAGGCGGCGATATATTCTGCTCCCTCCGGCTCCGGCGAACTGTACTGAACCCATTCCCCCTTTGAGACGATGATTGCCTGACCGGCTCTGACATCAACGGATCCGGTTTTTGTTGCGACGCGCAGGGCTCCGGAAAGAACTATCGTATATTCATCAAATTCAGGCGTTTGACCCGGTTCCACCCATCCGCCGGGACTTTTCATCCGCGCGATACTGATCACACTCGTGTTCGAATTTACTCTGCCGATGAATTCTTCAATGATCTTTGGTTTGTTTCCGGCAGCTTGTATAATCGATGGGGATGGAATACGTGTGGGCATAGAGAACCTTTTCTGACAAACATGGCGGAAGCATGCTGAAGAATTTTTATTTTGATAATTTTTCCCTCAAGGATTCGAGCTGTTCCGGATTGCCGATAACGATCAGGGTATCACCGGTGTTGAGAATAGTGCCGGGCGGGGGATTGAATATGAATTCCTGACCGTTGGAACCGCGGCGCAGAGAAACGAGTACGATATCCGAGGACTCCAGGACGTCGCAGGTTTTTATGGATTTCCCGCCATAGGCCGTCGTCGGGCCGATCTTCACTTCATCCACCCGCAGTGTGGAGTCGTCGCGCATCATGGAATCGAGAAATGTCGTCGTATCGGGGCGGATCAATTCCGAAGCCATCCGCAATCCGCCGATATAAGGGGCGGAAACTGCCGAGTTTGCACCGCTTCGAAAAAATTTCTCCCGCACTCCAACATCATCTACTTTTGCAACGATACGAAGGTTGGGGTTCAATCCTCGCGCGGTGATCACGACGAAGAGATTATCCTTATCTTCCGGCAATGTGCTGACCAGGCCGTAGGCGCGGTCGATGCCTGCAGATTGCAGAATGTTGTCATTGGAAGCGTCGCCTTCGACCGTGGGAATACCGCGGTCCAGAAGGGCCTGTACCTTCTTCGGGTCTTTTTCAACGGCCACGACTTTCCGTTTCGTCCGGAGAAGCTCTTCCAGGACGTAATGCCCGCTTTTTCCCGTGCCGCAAAGAATAAAATGGTGTGAAATCTTTTTAATCGTACGTTCCATTTTTCGTCTCCTGAATATTCCCCCGATTCCTCCCTGCACAATAAATTGTGTCAGTTCTGAAATGCCAAAGAGAATGATGCCCATGCCGCCTAATATTAAAAAAAGAGTAAAGACCCGGCCGGCATGGGTCAAGGGATGTGTTTCACCGTATCCCACGGTGGCTACCGTAATGACCGTCATATAAAGCGAATCGAAGAGCGTCCAGCCCTCGATGACGTGATAACCCAAGGTGCCTGCAATGAGGATCAGCAGAAGCAAAACTATTATTTGAAGTGCATTGCGCGCGGCGTTCATCGAGGTGATCGGATTCTCTCTACCGGTTTGTTTCGGCTGCCCGAATTAATTTCGGCCTTCATACTTTTTCCAATCGTCGGCATATCTCCTGAGTTTCCCGTCAACCATGGCATTCAACGTGCCGGGTTCAAACGTGTTGTCGGGATTCTTTTTTCCTGCTTTCAATCCGGTGAGAATTTCAATTCCCTCATCGATTGATGTTACCGCATAAATTGAGAACTTCTTTTTTTGAACTGCTTCGTAGATTTCTTCACGCAGCATCAGATCGTCGATATTCTGGACCGGGATCATAACTCCCTGCGTGCCGGTGAATCCCCGCGCCTTACAGACATCATAAAATCCTTCGATCTTAAGATTTACTCCGCCAATGGGCTGAATTTCACCCTTCTGATTGACTGAACCGGTTACGGCAATGCCCTGGCGGATGGGGACTTCGGAAAGACTGGAAAGAATGGCGTAAATCTCCGTGGAAGAAGCGCTGTCGCCGTCAATACCGCCGTATGACTGTTCAAACGTAATGCTCGCATCCATCACCAGCGGTTTGTTTTGTGCAAACGTACTTCTGAAATATCCGCTGAGGATTGCGACACCCTTATTGTGCGTCGGACCGCTCAATTCCGCTTCGCGTTCAATATTGATGATGCCGTTTCTCCCCAGAGAGGTGCGCGCCGTGATGCGGGAAGGTTTGCCAAACTCATGTTCGCCGAGATCATAAACGGAGAGACCGTTCACCTGGCCCACCTGGGCACCGTCCGTATCGATCATGATCGCCCCGTTATGAATCATCTCCTGAATTTTTTCTTCTACCAATTTGACACGATAGAGACGCTCTTCCAGGGCCTGTTCAATGTGAGGAGCGAGAACGGCTTCCGATTTACCCTTTTTTGCCCAATAGCTTGCTTCCCGTGCGACATCGGCAATGATGTTGAACCGTGTGGATATTTTTTGTTTGCGCCCTGCCAGGCGTACTCCAAATTCGATAATTTGCGCGAGGGCGGATGAACTGAACGGGAGCAGCTTTTCATCATCACAGATCATTTTAATGAAGCGCATATACTGTGCGACTGAGCCTTTTGTTTTGGGCATTTCAAAGTCGAAATCCGCCCGGATCTTAAATATCTTTTTAAAATCTTCGTCGCGGGCATAAAGCAGGTTGTACAAATCGGTCTCGCCGATCATAATCACTTTGACGTTGATCTCGATCGGTTCGGGCTTCAAACTGGCCGCGGAAAATCCGAATAATGGTTCATACGTTTGAATATCCATCAATCCGGTACGCAGGGTGCGCTTCAAGTCCTGCCACACACCCGGCTCCATCAGGACATCAAGGGCGTTCAGGACGAGGTAGCCGCCGTCAGCACGCAGGAGCGACCCCGCTTTGATTCTCGTGAAGTCCGTCCGCCAGACGCCGCCCCGTTCGATATCGCGCTCCACGATGCCGAAGATATTTTTATATTTGGGATTCGTTTCAATAACAATCGAGACTTGCTGCGTGTCTGAATTATCGACCAGCACGTTGACCTGAAACTCTAAAAATTTATCTTCTTCTTTCAGTTCTTCGCCGCCCTCTTCCTGCGGTGAGTTTTGAGACGGGAACGTTATCTGCTGTCTGCGGAACCGTTCGAGATTATTTCGGATGTTCGACCGCACATCTTCAAAGTACACCCGGAGCTTCGGATGATCGTAAATTGCATTTAAAACCCCCATGGCTTCGTCGACCGCCGGCATGACGAGCTGTTCTTCCAGCTCGCGTAATGATTCCTGCACCTTGTTTTCAATGTTTCTTAATTCACGGAACACCGTTGCCATCTGCTTTTCCAGGTCCGTTAAGACATCGCGCATGGTATCGAACTGTTCTTTGCTGAATTCGTTTTTCTGGACCAGCGTTTCGATCTGGTCTAAGCCCATGGGGGCTCCGTTCACCACCGGGACAATATCCGGCCGCATCGTATTGCCGGTCTGCACTTGAACAAGATCGAAGCCGCGTTCTTTTACGCGCCGTTCAAAATCTTTTAAGACGCTTTTCTGGCGTTCCTGAAAATGAACGACCAGTTTCTTACGGGACTGCTGGTACCGCTGGCTTTCATACACCGCAGGAATATCCCGGAGTAATTCCTTGATGAAATTTTCCATATCCTGCTTCAGTCCACGGCCCTGACCCGAAGGAAGTGATATCGCTATGGGCGTATCAGGATTTTTGAAGTTGTACACATAACAGTGGTCTTTGAGCTGGCCCTGCTTCTTTTCAAAATCCTGGAGAAGACGTTTTATGGTGGTCGTCCGTCCTGTGCCGCTAAAACCCGTAACAAAAATGTTATACCCGTAATGTTCCATCTCTAACCCGACGCGCAGCGCGCGCAGGGCGCGTTCCTGCCCGATGATTTCACGCGTCGGCTGGAGGTCGTTTGTCGATTTAATGCCGAGCGATTTCGGGTCGCATTGCCAGCGTAATCGTTTGACGTCTAACGGTTTGTGGAGAGGCGCGGCTTTACGAATGTTGTTTTTCTTGGTGTTTTTCTTTTTCATAGCGTGTTTACGTTCGTGGTGGCAGGACCCATTATCCCTTCGATAGTACGGAAAAGAGGGACAAGTATCAAACCGTTCATTCCGGTGATCGATGGGGACACGGAGGATGATGAGCCGTCGGATTATTCAGCATTTCGATGGTACTCGCAGATGGTGTTGATACAACAGACGGCGCACCGGGGATTTGTCGGTCTGCACAATTCCCGCCCGAGGTGTGAAAAAGACATTCCTGCAGTATTCCAGTACTTCTTCGGAATAAAATCCATAAGCACTTTCTCCATTTTCACGGGATTGGTTTCTGCGGTGATCCCGATCCGGGGGACGACGCGCAGGACGTGCAAATCGACGATAATTCCCTGCGGTTCGCCTCCGGCTTCGCGGATAATGACATTCGCGGATTTCCGGCCGATTCCCGGAAGTTTTGTCAATTCAGACTGGAGGAGTGGAATATTCTTTTCATCGCCGATCGCCTGAGCGATCTGTACAAGCCACTCCGCCTTTTTCCGGTATCCCCGCACCGTTTTAATGAATGGATATAATTCTTCCGGGCGCATCGCTGCCAGATCCGGGAAGGACGGGGTACGGCGGAAAAGATCCGGTGCGAGTTTGTTTACTGCTGCATCGGTCGTCTGAGCGGAGAGGACGACCATGACCACGAGCTGGTACGTATTTGAATAATTCAGAGGATGTTTCTTCCGTCCGTACTTTTTAAAGAGGGATTGAAGATGAGGAAGGATGGTGTCTGGTTTTTTCATGATGTTCGCCTCATGCCGGTGATTCGAAGATGGTGCGCCGGTGAATCTCCCTCGCGTGTCAATGATCCTGTTCATCCATGCGCGGCACCGGGATTTTTTTTACGAGAATTGATTCGATGGCATTATCCACCACTTTTTCGGTGGTGAATTCCACGCCGTTTAACTTCAACTGTTCACCGACTGCGGGAATATGCCCCAGCTGTTCAATGACGAATCCGCCGATGGAACGGATGTCGAGCGGCGAAAGCTCAATGGACAAGAGGCGCTCAACATCGTTGGTGGTCACATAACCGGCGACGACATATTCGTCATCGTCGACCTTCACCACATCAGGTGTCTCTCGATCGTACTCATCCTGAATGTTTCCCACGAGTTCCTCCAGTACGTTCTCCAGGGTAATGAGGCCCGCGGTGCCGCCGTATTCGTCGGCAAGGATAATCATATGCGTTTTTTTCTGCTGGCTCGTCGTGAGGACTTTTTCGAGCGTGGCGGTCTCCGGTAAAAAGGTTGCATCCCGGAGAACCGATGCCAGCGTAAAATCCGGCTGAAGGTGTTTGTCATGTTTGAAAATATCTTTTGTATAGACGATGCCGATAATATTATCGATACTCTCTTTGTACACCGGGAATCGGGAAAATTTGTTCTTCCGCATTATTTCAATCGTTTCTGATGCAGGCGTTTGGACGGACAACGCGATTATTTCCTTCCGGGGGATCATTGAATGCCGGGCTTGTTTCTTGTGGAAGTCCATGGCGCTGAGTGCGATATTCCGTGTGGTCGCAGAGACATGGGTGTCGTGGGCAAGAATGAGACGAAGCTCTTCTTCAGAATGTTCGAGTTCCGATTCTGTCACTGTTTCAAATCCAAGGAGATGAAGGATCAAATTCGCCATGGAGTTTAACAGCCATATGATCGGTTTGAAAATCAGAAAGAATACATTGAGCGGATAAGCAACCCAGAGAGCTGTTCTTTTTGCATCAAGGATCGCCAATGATTTTGGTGCCAGTTCACCGAGAATGATATGGAGAAATGTAATAACGGAAAACGCCACTCCAAACGACGCTGCATGTAAAATATCCGTTGAGACTATACCCAGGGCTGTAAAAACCGGTTCCAGGCGAACCGCAATGAGCGGTTCACCGATCCATCCAAGCGCGAGGCTGGTCATGGTAATTCCAAGCTGGGTGGCGGACAAATAGGCATTCAAATTTGTGACAAGGGAATGTGCGATTATTGCACGCCGATTTCCTTTCGCTACGAGCGGTTCAATCTGCGTCAGCCTCACTTTGACGATGGCGAACTCGGCGGCAACAAAGAATCCGTTGAGGAATACAAACAGCAGTATGATAAACATGTCGACGATATATTGCCCGAATTCCATGAATGATCTTTCAAAAGTTCATGTCAATATAATCGATTATGACTCATGCTTCAAGAAAGCGTCGGAAGGCTGCAGCCAGAGGGATTCTGAGGATGCCCGGCAGCGGGGGGGGGGCACATTATCGGCGTACTTGTTCCGACGTCCAGCTCAGGTACGCCTCCAACCGGGTGAGGAAATTGAGGTACGCCATTGACCATTCGGCCGGGTTGTCGGGACGGTTCTTTCCGAGGAGTTCCTGAAAGACGCGTGCAACTTCCACGGCGATCTTCTTTTTGCCTTCCTCGATCACGGCTTCAACATCGGAAGAATAGTATGCCCGCAGGTTTCGGATGTCCTGCCGGACCCGCGCTTCCGGACCTTTGCTGGCAAAAAAAGTAAAGTCGGTATTCTGGCCGCCGGACATTTCGTAAATGAGGAGATTCCATTTTTCCATCACATCACGGAAGTGTTTCTCGTTTTCGCATGTGTCCGACGGGAGTTTGCGCAGCGCTTCTTCCGTGGAGAACGAATTGCGGAAGATCAGGTCGCCTCCGACAAACTGCGAAACCATGTTGATGTCGGTGCGCCATCCAAAGACGCGCTGCACCGCGGTATACACTTCCCGTTCTTTGTCGCGACCGGTATTGGCGGCAAGCTTCGTTTCCCATTGTTTTGCCATCATTTTCATTTGGATTTCGAGCTCGTGATCCACTTTCACGTTTGCCGGTTCCGCAGGCTGCACCGGGGATGCGGTCTTTGGTTTATCGCCATCCAGCGAAAATAGGTCCACGCGTTGTTTCGGGTCGAGCTCTTCGAATTTTTTTAGTGCACCTGCACAGGACAGCTGCTGCTCGTCGGCCTGCGATTGCAGCAGCAGCAGCAGCCGCGTGAAGAGACGATCCTGGTATGAAGACCGGAAGTGCGCCATATCGGCAATGATATATAAATCTTCGCCCACGCATGAAAACACCGTATTGAAAAGGCGGGCAATCTTGTGCTCGCCGATCTTTTTATCGTCGATGGAACGCATGGTATAGTCGACGCCGGCCATGGTTGTATCAAAAATAATGGCGTCTTTGCGCCTGTTGCAAAAACTGTGCGGTGTTCCCACTTCAACATTCTTAATCCCTTGAAGCCGCAATTGAAGTTTCGTATAGAGTGTCGGGCCGGTGAAGGGGAGGATGATCCCGACATCCAGCGCCCTTCTGTTAGGTTCCATCAATGCATGCTTCACGCACTCCATCACCTGCTTCGTGTGGAGTTCATTATAGGGCAGAATTTTTTTCTTGCCGGCATACTGTTTGCACCGGGACCGGACTTTGCTGGTATCGAAAAAATAAATCTTTCCCTTTGCCTTGGGCGAGGAATGAACCGCGACTTTATTGTCAAATAAGACCGATGCCATGAACCGAGAAAGCTTCGGCGTTGTGGCGGTCTGAGATTTCATAAAAATGGACCAGCGCGGATTCCGTTCGGACCAGTCAAAGAGCCGGTGCAGTTCGGTGGTTTGCGCGACATGGAGAAAAATATCGCGTTGGAGCCAGTGTTCGCTCTGTTCATCGGAAAAAACGGATTCAGGCTCTACCTGGAACGGATCACCCGCAACGACAAACTTGTCTTTTGCCAAGGTGGACAGGGCGGAAAGCGTCGGCAGGTTGACGCGCTGCGCTTCATCGACAATCACGAGATCGAATTGCTGGTTCCGGATGGCTGGATCGATCAGCGCCGCGGAGATGCCGGTTGCAATAAATAACTTCGATCGCAGCAGCGCTTGCTCATCGACGGATATGAACTCTTCGACTGCGGCCGCGACTTTCTCCAGCCCGCCCAGTTCGTCAATTCTCTTGCACGTTTCCCTGAAATCCATCTGTTCCCGCGGCGGGATCGGTGCATCGAGTTCGACCGTGGTAATTTCATTCGAGATCGTCTGCTGGATCGAAAGCAATCGTTTGTGGTTCTGCTGGGCACGCGTGAGCTGCTCATGCGCATGTTCAAGATCGTTTTTGGAAAAACCTTTTTTCATGCGTTCGATGAGCGACAGGTTCTCCAGGTCCACGATGACCTGATTCAACTCTGTAATTTCATTCGATGATTGATCGATCTGCTTGCGCAGCTCCGCCAGCCGATCCCGTTTCTCCTGCACCCGGTGATAAAAGTCCTCATGAAGAATCTGCTTGATCTTGGTCTTCCAGTAATCGTTCAACAACGTGACGCGTTCCTGGAACACCTTGCGCTTTTCAGTTTTGGCAATTTCAACCTGGTTCTCGAATGAGTACGGTGCGATGAATTCGAACACTCCCGGCGACGGGAGATCGACGCGTGCGGCAAACTTCGTCATTTTGATGCCCACCTGTTCGCCGAACCCTACGGTTTTCAACAGCATCGAATCGACGTTATCGTTCGAGGGCGCAACAAAGAGCACTTTCCGGCCTGCTTTAATATAACTGAGGGCTGTCAGCGCCAGGACATGAGTTTTCCCGGAGAGAATTGGGCCCCAGACCATGGTGACTCTGTTCTGCAAAATCTTTTTCACTGCATCGAGTTGTTCAGGAGGGGTCCCCGGGACTCCATGAGTCTCAAAACCAACGATATGGTTGTTGATCCTGTCTGCCGGATTAAACAACAGATGGGGAATAGGGGATTTTACATCAACTTTTTGCAGCAGGTCAATGATCGGCTTGTGTTCATCCTCGTAATTCCAGGAACATTTGGTTTCCGGCAGTGTTGCGCCAAAATCCTGGGGCAATGCGACAATGAAATATTGGTTTTCGAGGGAGATCACATTTCCGATCACACTGATCGGCTGCTGCACACCGAAGGTGAATGTTGCACGTTCCGTGCTTCGGAAAATGATATCTTCCGGTATCTCAAAACGATAATACGTGTACCCTGCAAATGCGCCGATACGCTCCCCGCTGAACAGACGGATCTCGCGGCGGATAGTTTTCAGCTGCTCAAGTTCCTTCTGAAGTGCTTCGGCCAGTTGTGTGAACAGTTCTTTCACGCTTGTCTTGAATGCTTCAATGGTGGGTACGCTTCACTTACTTAAAGCATAAATTCATCATTAAAGTATAAGTTTTGTGAAGAAAGTCAAGATACGGGAACCGGCGCAATTTGAAGAAGTGATGGATTTGAGCTGATATTTTGCTATTCTCATTATGAGATACTCCTATGGATCATTATGACGATATCATTATCGGCGGCGGGCTGAGCGGATTAAGTGCGGCAGTGGAACTCTGCGCCAGAGGGCACACCGTGCTCGTCGTGGAACAGTCTCCCCATTGCGGAGGGCGGACCCGTTCATTCTTCGATCCCGCAACAGGTACTCACGTCGACAATGGCCAGCATCTCATGATGGGATGTTACCATGCAGCTCGACGGTTCCTGCGCATAATCGGTACGGATCATCTTGCATTCCTGCAGCCCTCCCTTCGGATCGATTATTTGAATCCTTCAAATGCGCAGAAGAGTCTTTCATGTTCAAAGCTCCCTGCGCCGCTCCACCTGTTAAGCGGGATGCTTGGTTTTAACGCAATTCCATTCAACGACAGGTTCGCCCTGATGAGCGTCGTAAAGGATTTATGGAACACCTCTCCCGCGAAAGAGCTGAAGCTGGATCAAATCACGGCGGAGGAATGGCTCGCCCAACGAGGGCAATCCGGGGCTGCCAGAAAATATTTATGGGATGTTGTAACCATTGGAGCGCTCAATAACCATCCTTCAAAAGTTTCTGCATTACTGTTGTATCGCGTTTTGCGCGCGGCGTTTCTCGGGAAACGCGAACATGCAAGCCTGTTCATTCCGAAGGTCGGATTAAGCGAATTATTTGTCGACCCCGCTGTGCGATTTATAGAAAACCATGGCGGTGAAGTTCGGACCGGTATCGGTGTAAAACAATTACAGCGGGAAGGACCGCATATTCGCTCTGTTCGGACATCGGAAGGAAAGGATCTTTGCGCTGCATCGTTCATTAGCGCTGTCCCATGGTATGCGGCTGCCGAGCTGTTACCGCCCGCTCATTCCCCATTGGGACTCACGAGCGGCCGCTTCGACACGCGCTTTCACTCTTCACCCATTATCTCCATTCATCTCTGGCTTGACCGGGAGGTGACCACGCTCGATTTTGCCGCATTGATTGATACCCGAATCCAATGGCTCTTTAACAAGAGCAAATTATTGAACGAGCGCACACTTCGGAGCCCCATTCGACAGGGTCTTTCCCTTGTCATCAGCGGGGCGCAGGAGTTTATTCAATTAAATAAAAAACAGCTGGTCGCTCTTGCGATGGAAGATTTGCAGCGGGTTCTGCCGCCTGCCCGGGATGCCCGGGTCGTGCACTCGCTGGTGATCAAAGAAAAGCGTGCAACATTTTTGCCTGCCCCCGGACTCGATGCCTGTCGTCCGGATGCGCGGACCGGGTATGACAATCTGTTCCTCGCCGGCGATTGGACTGCCACCGGTTACCCGGCAACGATCGAAGGTGCGGTGATGAGCGGCAGGAAAGCGGCGGAGGCCGTCGGAGAGGTGTAAATATCCTGATATAAAATACATAAACCGCAAAGGTCGCAAAGAACAATTCCGTTGAACAATTTGCGAAATATTCGTTATGCGTTCATTGCTTTCAGCGTGGAACCTGCTTCATCTCTGAAATCTTTTACCAGTTGTATCGAATCGTATACGTCACGACTTTTTCTTCATCCTTCTTCAGTTTGAGCGGGAAGCGGACGGTGGTCTGGTCCACTTTCTCCCATCCTGCACTGCTTTTGGTGATGTCCCATTCATTCCAGCGCCATGGATGCTCCACCACGAGAATTTCGACCGGTTCGGATTTGTGATTGCGGACTTTTATTTCAATCGTTTCATCAACCACATGGCCGGGGACGATCACACGAAAATTCTGCTGGGTATGTTCGCCAACGATATCAAACGCATTGCCCAAAAAGAGTTTTAATTCTTCATCTTTCGGCGTATGATCAATTTCATCTTCGCCGACGAATTGTTCTTTGCCGTCACTGTCACGTTTATAGACGCGCACGCTCCCCTTCGGCAGTGCGATGCCGAGTCCGGATTGTTCGTCGTTTTTAAAAGCGACATACACGCCGACTTTTTTGCCGGATTGCTGACCGAAACTCCCCTGTTCACGATAGGAATAATTATTTGCCCAGTACCGCCACTGGTCGGACAGGCCGTCATACATGAAAATCTTTTTTGCGAGGATATTCTTTGCCGAGGTCAATTCAATTTGTTTTGTCTCGTTATTCCTGATGTCGGTCCTGCGCTGGAGTGTGTAAAGCTTGTATTCGAAAAGTTCCTTCTGTTGGAACTGCGGGGCTGCGGTGGAGGCTTCCGCCATGTTCATCGATTTTCTCAATCCGTAGCCGGCCTGTTCGTTATTCACCAGATTCACATCTCCGGCGACCAGCTTTAATCCTGCGTTTTTAAATGTCGTGCCGGAGTTATTGATAATGGTGACCCATCCGGTGAGATCGATCTGTGAATCGTTCGCATTCAGGAGCGCAACATAGCTGCAGCTCCACGTCAGTTGTCCTGCTAAATAACTTATTTCTGTTCTGTGGAGGCCCTGTCTGGAATTTGCCACCAGCCATTCGAGCTGCGGTTTCAGAATGAGTCCTTCCGGCAGACCCGGCAGTACCAGCCTGCCTGCGGGACCGATTTCGATCTTGCCGTCGATTTCAGCGATCATTTGACCGGTCGCATAATAGGGTGCATTGCCGCCGTAAGGCCTGTATCCCGGCTGCGGCTGCCAGCCCGTTGCCAGCAGTTTCCCTTTGACGGAATATTCTTTATTCGTTTCATTATTGTTCCGGAAAAACTCAACTTCCCTGCCGATATATTTTTCCATAAGCTTGGCCTGGTGCACCAGGTCGTACTGGTAATTTTGTTCTATCACCTTTACTGCCGGCGGATCGGTGAGGCTGGAAAAGTGAAGGGAAGTACCGTCGATGGTTGCTGGAATGTCGGGAACGATGATCCGGTTCATTCCTTTGAGGAGATCCATCGTACGTTCCTCCCGAACGAGTGCCAGGTTTTGATTATAAATGGTCAGGTCGACCGACGTCCGGTCGCTGGCGGATGAACGTGTTTGTGCCGGTGCAAGCGAACCGGCGGCCAGACAGCAAAGAAGCAGGAAGGATGTTGCTCTCGTCGTTTTCATTGCGGACTCCTCAATCAATGAAATGAATTGAAGACAGCGTGCTATTAATACATGCAGAATCCATTGTAAAGGTAAACAAGCATTTTATGGAGTTCACCCGTTCACGCAGAGGGAAGAGCTTTGCGCGACGCGAGAGTATCCCACATCTTCATGAGAAGAGGTGCGATCGCAAGCGCAATGACCGCGACTAAAATTCCCACAACCGCATCCGTGACATAATGAAAACGGCAGTAGAACGTAGAGAAATAGAGTGAAATGATGACCGGCGACAGGATCCAGAATGATGGACGGTGATACCGGTACGCCATCATCCACATAATCGTCGCGGCAGCGGTGTGCGGACTCGGAATAGACCCTCCGGCAAAATGCAGGTACTTCCTCATACATTCACCGAGAAATGTCCACACCCAGCCGTCCAGCGGAATCGTATAGAGCTGTTTGATATAATACATCGGGCTTGCGACCGGGAAGATGATAAATCCGATGTCGCAGAGAATGTTCGTGAAGCCAAGCGTGAAGAAGTAATCTTCCATTGCCAGTTCGCCGCGCAGGTAATAAATGATGCCGCAGAGCACCGGATACATGGGAACGTAAATGACGTACGAAAACATCATCCATTCCGTCAGCGGTTTTGAGATGAAATCTTCCAGCCACAGCGTCGGCTGCACGCCGAACGTCCATTGTTCAAAATCCAATATATAATCATCCATCCACCGGCCGTGGATGAGGAGCTGAAATTTATCGACTGCGCCGAAGAGATAGGCATAGGTCAGCGTGACGGCGGCAACCCGCAGGAAAAATTTCAGGAATTTTTTTGTTGAATGTTCGCTGAACCGGTTAAGTAGAATATATACACCGGCAACCGCAGTATTTTTTAATACGAGAATCCACCAGCCGTCGATCCGGTAAAAAAAGATCATCGCAAGCAGGCTGAACAGGGCGAGCGTAGCGAGGATCAGTCCGTCTGTTGCACGGAGCTGGAGTTTACCGATCGTGAGCCGTTTGTTTGTCATAGGGTTTCATGGTTCCTCATCAAGGCTGCAAGAGAAGAACCCTGACCGGAAAGTCGATTATCCAAAACATATAAAATAGTCCAGTGAGATTCCGAGTATCCAGTGTGTGGTAATGGAAGGCCAGAGAGATTTTGACCGGTAGACCATGATCCCCCAGACCAGCCCGCCGAGAATAGAGCTGTAAATTTCACTGTCGGGTTTGCCGATATGAACGATGCACGAGAGCGCGACCTGCACCAGGATGGCTCCCCAAACGCCGAACCGATCGGTTAATCCGAATTGCATAAAACCGCGAAAAAATAGTTCCCAGCTGAAATAAAAAGCAAGGTAGGCAACTGCATGGATGGCAAACATCTCCATGGAATCTCCGGCACCTTTATACAGCGGGTATTCAGCAATATACTGCGGATCCTTTGCCGAAGGATATGAAAGGCCGACCATCACCGCCCCGACTACGAGAACGGCAGGGACCCAGAATTTCCAGTCACCCACCTGCAGCCCATAGTCCGAGAGAGATTCCTTAAAGACAACCTTGATGACGACGGCGGCGGTGACCCCCAGAAGAAGGAACGCAGACAAATAATTGTACCACTCCGCAGTCATTGCAGCGCTATTGAAGATGACAAATTTTGTGCTGAGGTGCGCAAGGTAAAACGCTTTTGATCCGTAATATTTCCAGGTGGTCAGAACAATCGGTGCCAGGAGCAGGATGATCACCGGCTTCCTGTTTTCTTTTGAAAAGAGCCCCGGGGGGAAATAGAATTTCTCGAGGTTGTTCATGTACGGGCCTTCCGGAGTTGACGCTGTTGAAGGATCCATTCGTAAGTCTGACGTATGCCTTCCTTCAGCGGAGTGATGGTGTAGCCCAGTTCGCGTTCGGCTTTGGCGCATGTATAAGCCCAATCCTGCAAAAATGTTTCCACCCAGCCGGTGGTAATTTGCGGATAGAGGCCGAAGGTGTCGGCAGCAAATTTCTGTATGCCGCCGTAGGCAAGTCCCACCTTCGGCGGTAAATTGATCTGATAATGTTTTTTGCCGCTGACTTCATCAACCAGTTCATAGAATTTTTTTAATGAGGCATTCTCGCCGCCGAGTATGTACCGTTCTCCGGTGCGTCCTTTTTCCAGAGCGAGGATATGCCCGCGCACGAGGTCGTCCACATATGCGTAATTCCCAATGTTGACGCCGTTATTCAAAAGGATAGGCACCAGCCCGCGGTCGTACTGGTCGATCATGAGGCTGACCGAATTTCCTTCTGTCAGCTTGCCGGGACCATAGACGCGCGTCGGATTGACCATGACAACAGGATAGCCGTCCGTTGCCATGGAAAGCGCTTCCTGTTCTGCAATCGCTTTGGTCTCTTCATATTCGGTATAGTATTTTGCTGTGATGCGCGGCATCGTCTCATCGCCGATGACCCCTGCGGCCGTCGGCCCAAAGGTGACGATGGTAGAGGTCCAGACTACGCGCTCAATGCCGGTTTGCTGCGCCGCAGCTAACACATTCTTCATCCCCACAACGTTGTGATCGTAGAATATCTTTTTTTCCCGCGCCCAGTTCTTGGCATAGGCCGCGAGATGGAAAACGTGCGTGCAGCCCTTCATTCCCGCAACAAGTGATTCACGGTGCATGATGTCGCCCACGACAACCCGGATACGCTCATGGCTTAATCCATCGCGGTTGCTTGCCGCACGTGAAAGTGCGTGGACCGTATGTCCCTGGCGGACCAGCTCGTTGACAAGCTTGGTTCCGATAAAACCGGTCGAACCGGTCACAAATATCGTTGATGGCTTCATAGTTTCAACCCATGCGGCAGGATTGCCGTCCTCAATACTTCGTACTGGTGATTAAGGTAGAAAAAAAAGGTGCGAGAGACAATGAAGAATTCTGAAAACTCTCACCGGCGAGCATGAGGAATTGAATAGAAGATCATGGACAAATGGTATCAGGCCGATATTATTTTTTCCCGGAGGTAAATCCCATCTCTGCCATCCACTGTTCACACAACGAAATCCACAGTGCCGTTGAACCGGGATTATCACGAAGACCGATGGAATGAGCACCCTGCGGAAACACGTGATAACTTACCTGCACATTGCTGTCGAGAAGCGCCTGTGCGAAGAGAAAGCTGTTTCGTACAGGGACTGCCGGGTCATTAAACGCCTGCACAATAAAACTGGGAGGCGTGGCAGATGTGACATGCAAATAAGGAGAATACTCCCTGATGAGTTCCTGGGAAGCCGATGGTCCCAAAAGGTTTTTCCTGCTGCCGACATGTGCGTATGTTCCTAAATCTATGACCGGCGAAATAAGGATGAGAAAATTCGGCCGAAAGGCCGCCGTATCGAACGGATCTCCGATTGCAGAAACATCTCCACCGTGGGTTCCCAGCAGCGCTGCCAGATGGCCGCCCGCCGAGGTGCCGAATATTCCGATTTTGTCCGGAACAATTCCCCATTGTTTTGCATGGGCGCGAATGAGACGCATTGCACGTTGTGCATCCTGCAGGGGAACGAGTTGCCGGTTCCGGAGATTTGGAGCATTGGGAAGGCGATACTTGAGGACAAAGGCGTTTACTCCGAACGTGTTGAACCATTTTGCAATTTGAAGGCCGGCAGCGTTGTATGCGAGCCGTTCGTATCCCCCTCCGGGACAAATAATCACTGCGGCGCCTTTGTTTTCCTGGGCCGACGGAAAAAACGCCCACATGCCGGGGATTCCCACTTTCACTATCCGGTCATTGACGATGCTGTCCTTCAAGGCAATACCTGGAGTCTGTTGTATAAAACTTTCCGGCCATAAGGGAATGAATTGCTGTGCAGAAGACGAGACAACCAGGCCGGCGGTCAGAAGGATATACAATACCAATGTCCAGATTCCTAACACATGTGATCGCATCGTCCTTTGCATGGAAAAATTCCCCGGAATGGTTTTATTTTCCGTTATTCATAAATTCAGAGATAATATAACGTATTATTTTATGAGTAACATTTTCTGGAATAACACACCGCGATCGGTTGTCAGTTTATAAATATAGATCGAAGAACTCAACCGTTCTGCATTGAACCTGATGGAGTACGAACCTGCCGGCCAGCTCCCTTCGGCAGCCACCGTGATCCTTTTTCCCATAAGATCAAATATTTCCAATGCTATACTGGAGCGCTCCGGAAGATCAAACCGGATCGTGGTTACCGGATTAAACGGATTCGGATAATTCTGGAACAGGCGGTAGGAAACAGGTCGCTGAGGTGCAGATGGTGCTGTGCCTCCAACCGATGTGGAAGAAACGGTGTCCAGTGAAGTGGTCCCTGAGATACACATATTTTTACTCGTAAAATACTTGCTGGCACTTGTACACCATGCAAACAACCGGATGCTCAGCGTCTGTCCATTCTTCACGACAATCGTTGGTGAAAATGTCGCGATCTGCTGACCGGTTAATCCTGCGGTGCTCGTATTGAGCAGAACGATGGGGGATGTCAGCGTCGCTGCATACGTACTTGAATTATATGCTGCAGTTCCCAGAGGGGTCGATGATACAAAATTATCAAGCGAATAATAGACCGCACATCTGCCGTTGCTTGATCCTCCGCCAAGAACATTCAAGGAAACCGAATTGACCAGGAAAGAACTGCCGGCTTGCGGCGCGGTTTTATATTCGATGTATTTTGAAGTGTCGGACAATGTCGGCAGATAGCTGGTCGTTGCGGCCCGCTGCCATCCGCTGATTCCGCCAAAGGTGCTGTTATAAGAGATGCCGGAGAGATTGATAAGCGATTGATTCTCGGAATAGATATTCCCGGAATCAACTGGAGCCTGACTATTGAGGAGTGCCCATGTCGCTTTTGCTGTCAAGGAGCCCTCCGGCACTCGAAGACTATTCCCGTCTACCGGGAGTGTTTGAACCTGCGAGCCGCCAAGTGAAAAGGTGATCGCGCCGGTATATAATTGAACACTGGCCGGAATAAATTTTACAGAAATTGTTGTCGTGGAGAGATTGCCGTTGGTATACGGCACACTGAGTAATGACGCGTATTCCGTTCCACCTGCCGCGGAAACCAGGAACCCGGGCGGTGCGGCGACGGCGACCGTTCCGTTCGCCGGGGTGAGACTGAATCCTGAAACGGATA
>Ga0105104_10001362_pt1 | contig 18305 bp, 12 predicted proteins | sample PPLLaktember2015_3_FD_87034 | JGI IMG/M metagenome (GOLD analysis project Ga0105104, IMG submission 87034) | Freshwater sediment microbial communities from Prairie Pothole Lake near Jamestown, North Dakota, USA - PPLs Lake P7 Core (6) Depth... | ecosystem: Environmental > Aquatic > Freshwater >... | reverse complement strand
TTCGCTGGGTGGTCCCGCTTACTCCGCTCCGAGGCTCAAAAAGCGAGCCTCTCCACTGCGTGCGCGGCTCGGTAACACGACTCCAGCAGCTGCCTTCGGTCCCAATATGTGTATAAAGTGCAGCTTCTGCCGCCGCACTCCAAATTTGTCGGTAACCATTCGTCCGCAGTCAGCCGTCTGCCGTCTTCACTTCCGCTTCGACACCAGATCCCCGAAGTCGCCAAGGAGCGCGTACTTGTCCAGCCAAGTGGTGTAAATGATTCCAACGGCTCCCGGCGTGGCATCCATCGACTTCAGCCAGTCCTTTGGGTTTTGGAGATCGTCGGCATCGTAATAAGACCCGGCGATGGTCCGAAACCCCAGGGATGAGAAGTGCCTTAAGCTCAGGTGCCGCCGTTCGTAATACCAGCAGCCGATAATCAGCTCTTTGGGGACATAGTTCCACGAACCGTAGAAGTTGCCGGAAGTCAGGTAATAGTACTTCCTTTGGTCCGCGTTGTGATTGGGGTCGAGCATGTCCGACCAGACGGCGATCTCGGCCCTGGGATTGACCTCTTTGATGAGGTTGAAGGCCCGGGTTATGCAGTCGCCCATGATCTGCCCGAGCGTCAGTCCGCGATCGGTGCAGGCCTTGCAGGTTCCCGCCGCACGCTGCTCGTCGGCGTTCAAGAAGTAGTGTTTGGGCCCCAGGGCCTCGTGGATCAGCCGAGCCTGCGTCTTCCAGATCTCGTAAACCTTCGGCTCGGACATGCAGACCGGAGTCTGTCCGTTGTAGATCGTAACCGGGTGATAGAAACTGACCCGGAGCCGCTCCCCGTCCTTGATGCGCGTTCCCGATACCAGCCGGATCGCCGGGCCGGGGTGATCGTAGCGTGAATTCCGGAGGGGGTCCGCGATCGGAGCGAAATCGCGCCCCTCCTCGTATGCGGCGCCGGATTCCTCGCTTCGGACCTGGAGCGGCGTCCCCGGCCGTCTCAACACATTAACGAGCGCCACTTCTTCAAGTTTCAGATCGTCAATCCAGAACTTCCCGTTGGCCCCGCCTGTGACGGAGGGGGCAATCAGCACCTTGTCGTAGCCCCAACTGTTGAACCCCACAGCGACCTCGCGCCATTCGGCGCCCGGCGCCGGCCGGGGGTTCTCCCACTGAAGCTTGCGCTTCTCGTCCCCGCCAAACACCTCGAGCTGGAAAAAGCTTTCGCCAAAAGGATCGGCAGACTGGAGTGATTCCGCCCTCACCCAGCAGGACAGCCGGTAAGAACGGTAGGGATGGACCGTGACCCACTGGCTGAAACGAATGGTCCCCTCAGGTTGGCTCTGGAAATTCTGAAGGCGCAACGACGTCCGACCGGCTTTTTTGACCGCGGCGTCGAGCGCACCCAACTGATTGAAAGCGCCCGAGAGGTCAAAGCCGTTGAGCCGGTCCGCAGCCGCCTCTTCAAATCCGCCGTTCGCCAGAACCACGGGAGGATCTGCGGCCAGCCTGGCTTCTTGTCCCTGGACGACAAAAAGTGCGTCTTTGACCGGCAGGCCCTCCGCCAGGTTCCTGTCATGGGCGAGAAGTGACCCGCCGTAGCCGGTGGAAAAGATCGCCGGGACTATGTCCAGCTTGTGTTTCTCGCAGATCAGCTTAACCTCGGCGAGGCGTTTGCGATATTCGGCGGGCTCAAGATCGAGCTGATCCAGGCCGGCCGATAGTAATATCCCGTTCAAACCGTGCTCGGATGCCGTTGTGGCAATCTTTCGGACCTGCTCCAGATCCGAGTCTTCGGACAGCCCTACATTGAGCCTGACCCAGCGATACGGGTAAATCTTCGTGTCCGAGTCGGCGAGAAAGGCCGCTGAACCGGTGAGACCGGCCAGCAAAATCAGGGCAATTGGTCGTCGCATCTCAGCGTCCTCCTTGGGCTTGTCGGGCTTCCTCGAGCAGCGTGCGTACGCGCTCGGCGAAGTGCCCGTCCGGGTGGTATTTCAGATACTCCTCCAGCTCCCCGATCCGCTCTTGATATCGGGCCTGCAGGAAGTAAAGGTCGGCCAAAGCCAGTTGCGGCGAAGAAAAGTGCCGGGGGTCCAGCGCCTTGGCTTGCCGAAGGTGTGTCTCAGCCTTTTCAAAATCGCGTAACACAAGGTAGCTTTTACCTAGCTGCGAGTGCGCAAGCGCATCCTCCGGCGCACGTCTGACCGCCCTCTGATTGAACTCCAGCGACTCGGCATCCTTGCCGACAGCGAGCAGGGCGCCACCCAGATTCACGAGCGCAAAGTAAGCTCCCGGATCCTCTTTTAGCGCCCGCCGGAAGTGCTGTTCGGCCGCAGGATAGTCGGCTGTCTGGTAGGCGATGACGCCCAGCTGATTCCACGCTTCGGCGTAGTGGGGCGCGAGATCAAGAGCTTTGAGGAGATGCTTTTTGGCAGCCTCCACGTCGTTCTTGCCCAAAGCCTCGAGCGATCGCTGGACCTCCTGCTTGGCTTTCTTAGGAACGGTCAGCTGGGATTTTTGGACGACTTCCGCTTCATTCGGCGAGGCCACAGGGATGAACGTAATTACTTCGCGAATCGTGCCCTTTTTGTCCGCCAGCGTCGGGCTGACCTCGACAGTTCGGCGCATCTCGCCCTGCCCGGCGACCGCCACGATCAGGACATAAGAGCCTTGAAGCAATTTCTCGAACCGGAAACTGCCGTCAAGGCCAACGCGTGACTGGCTGTTATAGGGCAGCGTACCGCCGTGGAGAAAGACCACAGGCTCCGGGTCCCGGATCAACTTCCCGTCAGTGTCCAGGATCTGACCGTGCAACCGGAAGACCCGTTGTTTGTCGGCCGCGCCGGCCCCGGCAATCAGCAACCAGCCCGCAACCCAAACGCAGCAGATGCGTGAGGCGGAAGTCATGTCGCTTTCCCTCAGGCACATTCTACTCCGGGCCGAGCACGGACGGACACGGACGAGCACGGACTGGCATGGACGAGGAATTGGTCCGTGCCAGTCCGTGTTTGTCCGTGTTTGTCCGTGCTCGGCCGTTTGTGTGCGGGGCGGCCAAACCCCATTTGCCTCATCCCTGCTTTTCAGGCAACATGAGTAGCCGGAGAGGCGGGTTCAATGCACCATTACCACATAGCCGTGATACCCGGTGACGGGATCGGACAGGAAGTGACACCCGAGGGACTTCGGGTGCTGAAGCTGGCAGGCGAAATGACGGGCAGCTACCGTCTACAGTGCAAGCACTTTCCCTGGGGTTGCGAATACTACCTGAAGACGGGCCGGATGATGGCCGAAGACGGCCTCGAGAGCCTTCAGTCTTTCGATGCCATCTACTTCGGCGCTGTGGGCTTCCCTTCGGTCCCCGATCACGTCTCCTTGCGAGGCCTTCGTCTTCCGATTTGCCAGGGGTTTGAGCAATACGTCTGCCTGCGTCCGAGCCTTCTCCTGCCTGGTATCAAGAGTCCGCTGGCCGGTCGGAAGGCCGGCGACATCGATTTTGTCGTGGTTCGCGAGAATACGGAGGGCGAGTACGCCGGGTCGGGAGGCCGGGCCCACCGAGGTTTGCCGATCGAGGTGGCGACCGAGACCTCAGTCTTCACCCGCTCCGGAGTGCAAAGGGTTATCAGGTACGCCTACCAGCTGGCCGCCAGCCGCCGCAAAGGCCTGGTTAATGCAACTAAGTCAAACGCGCAGCAGTACGCGATGACACTGTGGGATGAAGTGTTCGACACAATCGGCAGGGAGTTCCCTGACGTTCGAACCGAGCGCGTCTTGATCGACGCCTTGGCCGCCCGCTTCGTACTCCGCCCGGAGTCGCTGGACGTGGTCGTCGGCTCGAACCTCTTCGGCGACATCCTCACGGATCTCGGCGCGGCGGTGTGCGGCAGCATGGGCCTGGCGCCCAGCGGGAACATCAATCCCGAGCGTGATTACCCGTCAATGTTCGAACCCGTGCACGGCTCCGCCCCGGACATCTGCGGCAAGGGAATCGCCAACCCGATCGCGATGGTTTGGTGCGGCGCCATGATGCTCGAGTTCCTGGGCGAAAAGACCGTAGCGGATCTGATTCTCGCTGCTATCAAGGCTGTCACTGCGGCGGGTCGGAAGCTGACACCGGATCTGAGTGGAAAAGCGCGGACGCCGGAAGTGACCGACGCGATCATCGCCCAAGCAAAAAGGCTCGCAAAATGAGCGCCCCGGTGTCGAAGGAGCCCCACCCGGAAGAGTCGACGGGTCGGGAGTCCGAGTCATGGGCCAGAAGGGTGAACTGGAGAGCGGCCCTTCCGTTTTGCCTGTGGCTGGGTCTGCTGCTGGTTCCGCCACCGGAAGGGCTCACCCGCGAGGCGTGGTCGTATTTCGCGCTTTTCTCCGGAGTGATTCTCGGGCTGATACTCGAGCCAATCCCGGCCGCCGCTATCGGAATCATTGGTGTCGCTATTGCCGCCGTGATGCGGCTCGTCGAATCGAGCCCCGCAGCGTCCGTCTCCTGGGCGTTGAGCGGTTTTTCCGACCGAACGGTCTGGCTGATATTCGGCGCCTACGTCTTTTCGATCGGTTACGGCAAAACCGGGCTGGGCCGGCGCATCGCGCTGCATCTGGTCCGATTGCTGGGCGGGCGCAGCCTGGGTCTTGGTTACTCGATAGCATTTGCCGATCTGGTGCTTGCGCCCGGCACGCCCTCCAACACTGCGCGCAGCGCGGGCACAATCTTTCCCGTCATCTGCAATATACCCGGCCTTTACGGCTCCGAACCGGGACCTACGGCGCGCCGGATCGGCGGCTACATCATGTGGACGGCTTTCGCTGCCACGGCCGTGACCAGTTCCATGTTTGTCACGGCGCTCGCGCCGAACGTCCTGGCGCTCAGTATCGTGAAGCAGACGACGGGAGTCGAGATCAGCTGGACCGACTGGTGGCTCGGTTTCCTTCCGGTGGGAATCGCTCTGCTTCTTCTGACCCCACTGCTGAGCTATTGGATCTACCCGCCTGAGATCAAACGGAGCGGAGAGGTGCCCAAGTGGGCCGCGGCCGAGTTGCGCCGGATGAGCCGCATCAGCGGGCCGGAGATAAAGATGGCGATCGCCGTGCTGATCGCCGTCTTTCTTTGGATAACCGGGAACAACAGCCAGGTTTCGCTTCCTTTCCTCGGCGCCAACTTCATTGACGCGACCGGCGTCGTCTTACTGGTCATTGCCTTGTTGCTCCTGGCACGGGTCCTGACGTGGCAGGACATCCTCGCCCACCAGGGGGCTTGGAATATTCTGGTCTGGTTCGCGACCCTCGTCACCCTGGCAGACGGATTGAACCGCGTCGGATTCATCAAGTGGGTGGCGGAACGGGTAGCGGCGCCGCTCAGCGGCTTTAATCCGGTCCTCACCATGGGGCTCCTGGTCGCCCTTTTCTTCTTCATCCATTACTTCTTCGCCAGCCTGAGCGCCCACACCGCGGCGGTTTTACCGGTCGTCCTGAGCGTGGGAGTGGCGATCCCCGGCGTGCCCGTCGTTCCCTTTGCGCTGCTTCTCGTCTATTCGCTCGGCCTGATGGGTGTCACCTCGCCTTACGCGACTGGGCCGGCGCCGATTTACTACGCTAGCGGTTTCGTGGCCCGCGCCGATTTCTGGAGGCTCGGGCTGATCTTTGGCCTGATTTTCTTTGCCACACTGATACTGATTGGGATTCCCTGGCTGGTTTAGGCCCATTTTCCCGATTCTGCTACAATCTCGCCTTTCTGGAGGACGTGACGATGACCCGCTTCCGACTGCTACTCGGTTACCTGATCCTGACGAGCTCCCTTTTCGCCGGCGATGTGCTCAAACCGCCGGTTGCGGCGAAAAGGCCCAAAGATGTCACCCTGCACGGTGACCGCCGCATTGACGACTACTTCTGGCTGCGAGAGAAGTCCAACCCGGAAGTCGCCGCCTACTTAGAAGCGGAGAACGCCTACTCGAATGACGTTCTAAAACCGACCGAGCCGCTGCGGGAAAAGCTTTACAAGGAGATGCTGGGGCGGATCAAGCAGACGGATCTGTCCGTTCCGTACAAAGAGGGTGAGTATTTCTATTATTCGCGGACCGAGGAAGGGAAGCAGTATCCAATCCACTGCCGTAAGAAAGGCGACCTGCAATCAACTGAGCAGGTAACGGTCGACGTCAATGAGCTGGCTAAGGGACAGAAGTTCACCGCGCTCGGCGCGTACACCGTCAGCGACGACGGCAACCTGCTTGCCTACTCAGTCGATCTTACCGGCTTTCGCCAGTACAAGCTGCAGATTAAGAACCTCCAGACAGGTGAGGTGCTCCCGGACAGTGCGGAAAAGGTCGTCTCGGTCGCGTGGGCCGGCGACAACCGGACTTTGTTCTACACGGTCGAAGATCCTGCAAAAAGATCTTATCGACTCTATCGTCACCGCATCGGCCAGACCGCTGACGACCTTATCTACGAAGAGAAGGATGAACTGTTCGAGATCGGGGTAGGCAGGACCCGAAGCAAGGAATTCGTCATTCTGTCGATCGGCAGCCACACGACCTCGGAGATCAGGTATCTGAAGGCTTCGAGTCCGGATGCTGCATTCCAGGTGCTTTTGCCTCGCAAACACATGACCGAATACTCGGTCGACCACCGGGGCGACAGCTTCTACATGCTGATCAACGACAAGGGCCGAAACTTCAGGCTGGTTTCAATGCCGATCGGCAACGTGTCCGAGGCCAACTGGAAGGAGCTGGTACGCCACGACCCGAAAGTAATGCTCGAGGATCTCGATCTGTTCGCTGATCACCTTGTCCTTCACCAACGCAAGAAGGGGCTGCCCGAAATCCAGATCAACAATCTGCAGAACGGGAAGAAGCACTACGTCTCGTTTCCTGAGCCAACCTATTCCGTATTCCCGTCTCAGAATCGGGAATGGAACACGACCAAGCTGCGTTACAGCTACCAGTCTTTCATCACGCCCAGTTCCATCTTCGATTACGACATGGAGACGCGCCAGTCCAAGCTGCTCAAGCAGACCGAAGTCCTGGGTGGATACGATCCTAAGCAGTACAGATCGGAGAGAATTTACGCCGCTGCTAAGGACGGGACGAAAATCGCCATATCGCTGGTTTATCGAAAAGGATTGGCGAAGAACGGCCAGGCGCCCCTGCTGTTGGAAGGATATGGCTCTTACGGCTATCCGAATGCCGTCACCTTCTCCTCGAATGATCTGAGCCTGCTTGATCGCGGGTTTGTGGTTGCCACCGCTCATATCCGCGGGGGCGGCGAGATGGGAAAGAGCTGGCACGACCAGGGCCGGATGAAAAACAAGATCAATACCTTTACGGATTTCATCGCGGCCGCCGAGCACCTGGTTCAGATGAAATACACATCCAAGGACCGCCTGAGCATTGTCGGTGGGAGCGCGGGCGGCCTGCTGATGGGCGCGGTTACAAACATGCGGCCCGACCTCTTCAAGATCGTGATCAGCCACGTGCCGTTTGTCGATGTCATCAATACGATGTCGGACGCTTCCCTGCCACTGACCGTGGGCGAGTTCGAAGAATGGGGCAACCCGGCCAACAAGGACGAGTACGACTACATCAAGCAGTACTGCCCGTACACGAATCTCGCTGCGAAAGACTACCCGACCATACTCGTGAAAACCTCGTTCAACGACAGCCAGGTTATGTACTGGGAGCCGGCGAAATACGTCGCGAAGCTGCGGAGCCTGAAGACGGATCGCAACCCGCTGGTTCTCGTGACGAATATGGCGGCCGGCCACGGCGGGTCGTCAGGTCGTTACGACCGCCTCAAAGAGCTCGCGCTCGATTATGCGTTCGTGCTGAACCAGCTGGGGATCAACAATTAGGCCCACGGACAAGCACGGACGAACACGGACTGCAAATCGCTGTCCGTGCCAGTCCGTGTTCGTCCGTGCTTGTCCGGCTGCTCAAAACTTCTGTCTCGCTTTTGTTAATTCCTTCCGTAGGCGTGCATAATCGACATCCTGCACAGCCTGCTTCGCTTCCATCGACAACACCGCCGCGGTTGCCGCGCTTTGTCCGAGGCACATGAAAACCGGCTCCATCCGCACTGAGCCATAGGCGATGTGCGAGCAGGACAGGCAGACAGGCACCAGCAGGTTCGCGCACTCCCCCTTTTTCGGGACAATCGACCCGTATGAGATGCGGTATGGCTTGGGAGGATGAACACCGATGTCCCCTTCATTCTGGACGAAACCTTCGGGGGTCACGTAGCGCTGGACGTTGTGCGAGTCCATCGTGTACGACCCCATGGCAATGGGATTCGGAGCCTCGCGCCGACCCAAAACCTCGTGTTCCGTGATCACTGATTCTCCGATCATGCGCCGCGCTTCCCGAATGTACATCTGACGGGGCCAGTTTCCATTGTCGGTGAATTCATCGGCCGCCAGCCCGTACTGCTTCATCCGGCTGCGCACGTCCTCGGGAACACGCGGGTCATTCGCCAGAAAGTACATCAATCCCTTCTGATAGCCCTCGTGCTCCTTGATGATCTCCTGGCGCCTTTCGTAGGTAGCGTCGGGGTAGTCGTAGTTCATTCCGATGTTATCGGTACTGAACGGCCCATGATTATTTGTATCGGTCTTGCGGTTGGGGATCGGGTCAAACTTGTCGAAGGTCTCACGCCACCCTGCGGCAAACACTCGGAGGAGCAATTCATACTGCCTGGCATCGTAACCTTCGGGTTTCGGAAAAGGCACACGGTTGTCCGGATGATCAGACAGGCACATCCGGAAGCAATAGGCTTGGATTCGCTTGTCTCCCTCGCCCTTGTTTCCGGGCGGCTGGGAGGAAATCCGGGGCAGCAGGCCGCTTGACGGCTTTCCGGGGACGACGTACGGATCAACCGGTTTCTTGAAGTAATGGCCGTGGTGGAAGACCCCGACCTGTACGCCGTTCCAGGTTTCGCTGTATACGCTGTTCGCCTCGCGCCCAACCGTATAACTGACGCCTGCCGCCGCCATCAGATCGCCCTCGTACGTAGCGTCGATAAAGACTTTGCCTTCGTAGGTCTTGCCGCTGAGGGTCGTCATCGCCACGATCCGGTTCCCGTCCCGGCGGACGCCGCGGGAGCGGTCGAGCAGCTCGCCCCGATCGGTCGGTATTCGGAATTCCCGGATGTAGTCTTCGAAAACCCGCTCGGCGACATGCGGTTCGAAAATCCACATCGTCCGCTCGCCCTGGTCCATGGCCGGCGTGCCCTGTCCCTTGTTACCGTATTCGGACGCCTTCTGCCATCTCCAGGCCTCGTCCTTCTGATAATAAAGCCAGACGCGATGGTAAAAATCGCGGGCGAGCCCGCCGATGACACTCTTGTCACCGGTATCGGTAAAGCCCAAGCCGCTCGCACTGAGTCCCCCGAGATGCTTTTCCGGACACACCAGAATGACCGAGCGCTTCATCTGGGCGACCTGAACGGCTGCAACAACTCCGGCTGACGTGCCGCCGTAGACAATGACGTCGGCTCGTCGGACGTCCGCGCCGGCTGCCCGTTGCGTTACCAACCCCAGAATCACCAACAACCAGAACCAGCGTTTCATGGCCGAAGGTTACCACGGACTAACACGGACGACCACGGACTAACACGGACCAGCTCGGATGCACCTATTCGTCCGTGTCTGTCCGTCAGATCATTTTCGCCACCAAGCTGTTGACCGGTTCGGACCTCGGGTACTACGCGCATCTATCCGTGCCGAGTCACAATGAACGCACGCCTTGACCCACATTTGCGACCCGGCGATGTTCACCCCTCCGGAATTGAAGTGATATCCTGAACACAACGTTCTCAGCCTATCCAGGTCGTCTTTGACAGATGATCTGCGATTCCATTGAGGCTCTGCCCCAAATCCAATCTAAGGAGGTTCGTTGTGCAAACCACAGTCAACGACGAACGCGAGTTCGGCGAACAACAACGCCGGCACGAGCTCGGCCAGGAGACGCATCGCCATGAAGAGAGTCAGGACGGCATGGCGAAAGCGCTCGGTTGGTTCAGCATCGGCCTCGGGCTTGCCGAGGTAGCAGCGCCCAGACAGCTTTCGCGATTCATCGGGGTGCAAGAGCGCCCGAATCTATTGCGGCTGTTGGGCATTCGAGAAATCGCCAGCGGCCTGGGAATCCTGTTGCAGGATAGACGGGCACCGTGGCTCTGGTCGCGCGTCGCGGGCGACGCAGTCGACCTGACACTCCTGGGCATCGCGCTCAGCTCCGGCGAATCCGACCGGACCCGGGTGGGGGTGGCTACAGCGGCGGTGGTTGGCGTGACTGCCTTAGACCTGATATCCAGCACGCGACACACCAGCAACGGCGAGCCCATCCAGGTGCGAAAAGCTATTACCATCAACCGGCCGCCGGAGGAACTGTACCGGTTCTGGCGTGACTTTCAGAACCTGCCTCGGTTCATGAAGAACCTTGAATCAGTGCAGGTCCTGGGTGGGGACCGCTCGCACTGGGTCGCGTCCGGCCCGGGCGGATCACGCATTGAATGGGACGCGGAGATGACTCATGACCAACCAAACGACGTCATCGCTTGGCGCTCGCTCGAAGGCGCCGACGTCGACAATTGGGGCTCCGTGCGATTCAAACGCGCACCTAGGGGAACCGAGGTCCACGTCGATATCAGCTACTCTCCGCCGGGCGGACGACTTGGTTCTATTGCCGCCTGGTTCACCGGGAAGGAACCAGGGCAGCAGGTGCAGGAAGACTTGCGCCGGCTGAAACAGGTGATGGAAGCGGGGGAGATCCCGACGACCGAAGGACAGCCGTCGGGCCAATCGCGGACAGCCATCCTAAGCAGCCTTTTCCGAACCGCGGAAAGGCAAAGGAGGTAGAGCCATGAAAGCCACCTGTTACCATGACAAGCACGATCTCCGGGTGGAGGACGTTCCCGATCCCGAGATCCTGAACCCGCGAGATGCCATCGTAGAAATCACATCAACCTCAATCTGTGGTTCCGACCTGCACCTCTACAACGGCTTCGTCCCCGGCGTGCTCAACGGAGACATCCTCGGACATGAGTTCATGGGCGAAGTGGTGGACGTCGGAAAAGAGGTGAAGAAACTGAAGGTCGGCGACCGAATTGTGGTTCCCTTTCCAATTTCTTGTGGAAACTGCTGGTACTGCCGGCAGGGCATGTTCTCTCTTTGTGACAACTCCAATCCCAATGCCTGGAGGGCCGAGAAAATGTGGGGATACTCCCCAGCCGGTATCTACGGCTACTCCCACGTGCTCGGCGGATATGCCGGCGGGCAGGCGCAGTATGCCCGCGTGCCCTTTGCCGACGTGGATCACATCAAGGTTCCGCCGGAACTGCCGGATGAGAAGGTTCTTTTTCTCTCTGATATTTTCCCGACCGGATACATGGCAGCGGAGAACTGCAATATCAAGCAGGGCGACGTCATAGCGGTCTGGGGCTGTGGCCCAGTCGGCCAGTTCGCCATCAAGAGCTCGTTTCTGCTCGGCGCCGACCGGGTGATTGCGATCGACCGTTTCCCGGAGCGTTTGAGGATGGCGAGGGAGAAAGCCGGCGCGGAAACCATACACTATGAGGAAGTGAATGTTCTGCAAGCCCTTGACGAAATGACCGGTGGCCGTGGACCCGACGCCTGCATCGATGCGGTGGGTATGGAAGCGCACGCACCCGGGGTGTACGGCTTTTTTGACCGGGCCAAGCAGGCAACTATGATGGAGACCGACCGTCCCATCGCACTGCGGGAGGCCATCCTCGCCTGTCGTAAAGGCGGGACCGTCTCAGTGCCTGGCGTGTACGGCGCTTTCCTCGACAAGATTCCTTTCGGAGCGGCCATGAACAAGGCGCTGACGATCAAGACCGGGCAGACTCATGTCCAGCGCTACATGCAGCCGCTGCTCGAGCGCATTCAAAAAGGCGAGATCGATCCGAGTTTCGTCGTCACTCACCAAATGAGCCTCCAAGATGCCCCCGAAGGATACCGGATGTTCAGGGACAAGCAAGACGAGTGCATCAAGGTGGTGCTGAAGGCTGCGTAAGAAACAACGAGAGCGTAAGAACACGGACGAACACGGACTGACACGGACCGACACGGACACAATATACCGTCCGTGGTTGTCCGTGTGAGTCCGTGTTCGTCCGTGAGGCCTTCCCCCCGATTAGAAGCCCTGCCTAGGATCGGGTTATCATAGCTCCATAGCTTGCGGTGCCAATGCTCGAGGCGACGGCGTGAGTTTTCGCTGCCCTTCGAAATTTGGAATCTTCCTTTCTGTTTGCGCATCGGACCAGGGAAACCGCGTTGTCCCGGGAAGTTTCGGGGCCGGCCATGAACAAGGACCCTATCTCGAATAAGAATCGCTGGTCTGACACGGCGACTCACACGTCTTCCCGTTCGGAGGCGACTGCACCTGTGCACGCCTGGGGTCCGCTTGAAATCAGAGACAAGCTCGGTCATGGTTCCTTTGGCACGGTGTATCGCGCCTGGGATCCCAGACTGCAAAGAGAAGTCGCTCTCAAACTCCTGGACGCATCCGGCAAGGATGCGGCTACGCAGAGGGAGACGATCCTGCGGGAGGGCCGGCTCCTGGCCCGCATTCGACACCAGAATGTGGCCACGGTGCATGGAGTCGCAGAACACGACGGGACCGTCGGTCTGTGGATGGAACTCATCCCCGGCAAGAGCCTGGAGGAGTTGCTGAAAGCCAACGGCCGTTTTGGTTTCCGCGAGTGTATTGGTATCGGAATCGAACTCTGCTCCGCCCTGTGTGCAGTTCACAACGCCGGCGTCGTCCATGGAGACATCTCCGCCAAAAACGTGATTCGGGAAGAGGGCGGGCGCATCGTGTTGGTGGACCTGGGCCTCGGCGGCCACCGGCCCGACCTCGTCGGCAACAATGTTCCCTGGTCAATAGCCGGCACTCCCGCGTACATGGCGCCCGAGATGCTTCAGGGCCAGAGACCCACTGTCACCACGGAAGTCTATGCCTTGGGCGTCCTGCTTTATCGGCTGGCCACAGCACAGTTTCCATCCTATGGAGCGGCCCGGCAGGAAGAAACGGGCGAGGGAGTGAAGCCAGCGCTGCTGCGCGATCGCAGATCCGACCTCCCCGACGGCTTCTGCGGAGTGGTCGAGCGCGCGATCGCCCGGGACCCGGCCAACCGATTTCAGTCTGTGGGCGAGTTCCAGGTGGCCCTCGAAAAACGCGGGACACCGAGCGGCACTGAAGTCTCAGCGGGTCATCAAAGGGACCGGCTGTCGCTGGCGGGAATCGGATTGGCTGTGTGCGCGCTCCTGGTCGTCGCCACGTACCTTCTCTGGCCAACCGACCCGAAGGTACCCGAGGGATCAAAAATCCTGCTGGCAGACATCGAGAACCGTACGAAGGACGCGCAACTGGATGGAGTCACGGCGCTCCTCCGCAGCCAGCTCAGCCAGGTCGCCTATTTCGATCTGTTTGACAAAACGGACATCAAGGAGGTCCTGGAACGGATGGCGCACGCGCCCGAAGCGCCTCTGACCCGGCAGCTCGCCCGCGAGGCGGCCTGGCGAGAGGGGATAGACCTGGTGGTCGGTGGAGAATTGACCCGACTCGGAAGCAGTTACGTGCTGAATCTCCAAGTCGAGAAGGCGTCGGACGATCCCGATTCTTCAGAGCTGACGTGGACCAACAGTCTTCGGGCGGATGACAAAGACGACGTGTTCGATGTCATTGACGAGAGTGCGGCATGGATCAGGGATGTCGTCGGGCGAGTCTCGCCGGCCACCGGGCCAAAAACGCTTCCCTCTCGGGAAGCTACTACCGCGTCCTGGGAGGCTCTCGACTTGTTCTCCCGGGCGGAGGTGCTCCAAGAGCGTGGCGAAGCAGACAATGCGGTTTTGCTATTTCAGGAAGCGGTGCGAATTGACCCGGGCTTTGCCCTGGCTCACATGAGGATCGGCGACATCCTGATTAGCGTGGGTCGTCACCGGGAAGGTTACGAGGCCTGGCAAAAAGCCCTTCATTCAGCAGAATCCCGGCGTCTCACGCGACGAGAGACCCTGCGGATTGCCGGCCTTTATTCTTATGACACGAACGACTTCACCGAGGCCGAGAAGACTTTCCGTACCTTCGCCCTGCAATATCCGAATGATTACTACCCTTTCTTCCTTCACGCCTTCGCTCTCCGGGCTCAAGGCAGGTATGAAGAGGCGATCCAAGAACTGGAACAGGCAGCCGAAAAGCGGCCCTCGCTCTTCTACATCCCCGCTCAGTTGGCTCGAACCTGGATGCTTATGGAAAAGCTCGATCTCGCCATGGAGCAGGCCACCCGCTTAAGAAGCATGAATCAGCCGGAGTGGGCGCTGGTCATGGAGGCGTCGTGCCTGTTTCTTCAAGGCAAGGCTGACGGCGCCGAATCCCGACTCCGTCAGCTTATCGCCTCCGAGGATCCCCAGTGGAAAAGCGATGGTTACGGCTCGCTCGCGTATATGCTCGGCGAGCAGGGGCGTGCCCGAGAAGCGATGCGGGTGCTGGAAGAGGGCATCCAATACGATTCGCGTCACAAATTGGCGGCAAGAAGAGCCGACAAGCTGATCGCCAAGGCTGCATTGGCCTATCGGCTGGGCGATACGGCCTTGTGTAAGCGCGCATGCCTGGAGGCCGTTGCCCTGGAGGCCGGTCCTCTTCGGCTGGGCCGCGTGGGAAGCCTCCTCGCGCAGATTGGCGAGTTCGATGAGGCTGAGCAACTGCTGCAACGCTTTGAGACGGGGACGCAGGCGCCGGTTTGGCGACTAGCCCAGCATCGAATCCGAGGCGAGATTCTCTTGGCCCAAAAACTGTACCCTCAGGCGATCGCTTCGCTAAGAGCCGCCGAACGGCTGGAACCGTTCTACGCAACCAAAGAGTACCTCGCCCGGGGGTTGGCGGAGAGCGGGAGGCATGCCGAAGCATTGGATCAATACGTGGTCATCCAGAAATCCCCGGCAACCTTCTGGCAAGTGCCGCAGGGAGAATTCCCAGGCCTCTGGGTTGATTCCTTGCTTCGCTGCGCAGAACTTGCAGAGTCTCTGAATCGGACCGCCGTTGCACAAGAAGCTCGGGACGCCTACCGGAGACTCCGGCCCGAGCCGGTCAGCGAGTTGACCGGGAGGCGAGGCGGAAAATGAACATCAGGACGAAAGGAGTCCGCATGTCGATTAATCAGGAAACGAAAACCGCGCAGCGATGCGCCTTGATTTGGTTCTCAATCAGTTCGGACGAGGTCTTCGAAGCATTGACGAGCGCCAATATGGAACCGATGGGTGGGCTTGGACTCAGAATTGACCAGGAAGCCTTTCGAGACGTATCGAATTTGCTTAGGGAAAAGCGGGAGTTCAGGCAGGGTATCGAAGCTGCCCGCACTCTCTGGCGCCTCCAGTGCAGTCCCCCGCCCTGTGCCTTTGCGAAATCGAGTTACGAGTCGCTGCTTTGTAACCTGGAGGAAGGCTTTGGGCCAAACTACACCCGGTAGCCACGCATTCACGCGCCGAGATTGCCTCGTCACCGCTGTCATGCCGACGGCCAATCGGCCCCGGTTTGTCACGTCGGCGATCGCGTGTTTTCAGGCTCAGACGTATGAGCCGAAAGAACTCTTGGTCCTGGATGACGGTGAAAGTGTCAGGAGTCTGATACCACGCGACAACCGTATCCGATACGTGCACTTGGATACCAGGCTGGTGCTGGGAGCAAAGCAGAACCTCGGATGCAATCTGGCCCTTGGTGAAGTGATTTGTCACTGGGACGATGACGACTGGAGCTCCCCCAGCAGAATGGAGCAGCAGGTAGAGGCGCTGCTCCGTTCGCGAAAATCCGTGACCGGCTATCACTCCATGATGTTCTACGACGAGATACGGCGCCGGGTGTGGCATTACCAAGGACCGCTCGACTGGGTTGTCGGCTCCTCGCTGTGTTACCTGAAATCCTATTGGGCGGACGACCCGTTCCCCAGCATCAGTGTCGGTCAGGATACCTACATGGTGCTCCAGGCCCGCACCCGCCGGGAACTGTTTCCGCTTTCCGGACGCGACCAGATGGTGGCCCGGCGACATTCGTCAAACACGAGTCCCTTTTTCTGTTGGCCGAAGTACTACCTGGAGACGAGCCTGGACGCCTTGCCGTCACTGTTTGTAGCCGCCTTTGAGGCCGCCCAGGCACAGACAATTTGAGTGCGGGGGAGCGGGCCCGATCGTCTATAATGCGCCCATGCTGCGACGTCTTGCTGTACTGGCGGCATGCTGCTTTGTGTTCTCAACGGTGCCGTCGCACGGCACTGCGCAGAATGCCGGCGGGATCCCTGAGAAACAAGAACTCCACGAGCGACTGCAGGTGGGGGCGAGCTATCTGCAACGCGGCGAGAGCGAGGCGGCCATCCGCGAGCTGAAGAGAGCTTTAGCGCTTGACCCGAGATCCGCCGCGGCGCACCTGCTGCTCGGGCAAGCTTACCTCGGGATGCGCTCGGTAAGTCTCGTGGCAGAAGCAAAAGCCGAATTGCAGCAGGCGCTCGACCTCGATCCCACCCTGCTCTGGGCGCACTTCTACCTGGCCAAAGTGTATATCGACCAAGGCCGCTACGACCGGGCCAAGGAGGAGCTGGAATCAGGACTCCAGCAGCGGCCCAATGTCCCCCATTTTCTGTCGCTGCTCGGGGAAACCAACCGGAAGATGGGCCACCCGGAGGCGGCCATCGAGCTCAACCAACAGGCGTTGAAAGCGGATCCGAACATGACGCCGGCGTACTACTACATCGGCCTGGCCTATATGGATCTGAAGAAGGAGGACGAGGCAATCGCAGCGCTCGAGAGCTCGATCGCCTCTCCGCATGTGGCCCCGGAGATGTACCTGACACTCGGTTCCCTCTACGCGCGCAAGAAGCGTTACCAGGAAGGGGAGGAGCTGTGCAAGAAGGCCGTGGCCCTCGACCCCTCACGTCCTGAAGCACACGTCAACCTCGCCCAGATGTACAACATCAGGGGCGCGAGCGACCTGGCTCTCCAGGAACTCAAGCTTGCCCTGGACGGCAAGAGTTTTCCGACTTCTCCCTACTATCAGCAGCTTCAGGCCGATGCCTTTTTTGAAACCGGCCGCGCTTACCAGGCCAAACAGAAGCCGACTGAGGCACTGCGCGCGTATCGAACCGCGCTGGAGCTGAATCCCAGCGAGGCACGCACTCACCGTCAGCTCGCCGAGCTCTGTCTGCGGACAGGGGACTACATCAGCGCGTACCAGCACGCGACAACCGCCGAAAAGCTCGGCCAGCCGATTGATCCCTCGCTGCTGGGCGAGATCTTGGAGGGGATGGGAACGGGGAAGTAGGAAGCCACCAGCTGAGGTACGCGTGAACAGCCGCATACGCCGCCCGAGTCGCGTTACCGAGCCGCGCACGCAGCGGAGGGCTGCGGAGCGCTTTCCGCGGAGCAGCCTGGAGCGGAGTACAAAGCGCTTCGCGGCCCTCCACTCCGTGCGCGGCTCGGTAACGCGACTCGGGCGGCGTATGCAGCTGTGACCTTTTTTCAGGAGATGGACTTGCGAGCAAGATTGCTGGCCGCTCTGATTATCTGCCTCCCTACTCTTGCCGTCGTTCCGCAGACGGCTTCGCAATCCATAACCATCGACTACCCTCTCCAGGGTTCCGTCTTCCCGCCCGACATGGCTCCTCCGACATTTCTTTGGCGAGATTCGAAACCGACGAGTGCTGGACCCTGGTTGATTGATATCGATTTCCCCGATCACAGCCCCGGATTACGGCAGGAGACATCTGGCCCACCACTCCAGATCGGCGAAATTGATCCTCGCTGCATCTCGGACACGAACGAGTTGCCGAAGCTCACTCCGGAGCAAAACGGGACCCGCACGTGGACTCCGGACACGCAGACCTGGGAGCGAATCAAGAAACAGGCTCTCGGGAAGGTGGCAACGGTCACGATCAGGCGTCTCTATGACCCGGTTCCATCAGATTTCGGCCAGGTCACGATTCGAGTTTCGAGGGACCCGGTTGGTGCACCGATCTTCTACCGCGACGTTCCCCTGATGCCGACGGAAACCGAGAAAGGGGTAATCAAGCCGATAGTTCCTAGCGCGTTGCCGCTCATCGCATGGAGACTCCGCCACGTCAGTGAAACGCGCAGCCCGGTGCTCATGGAGCGTTTGGCCACCTGTGCCAACTGCCATTCCTTCTCGAAAGACGGCAGGACGCTGGGCATGGATCTGGACGGCCCTCGGAACGACAAGTCGATGTACGCCATCGCTTCTGTCTCTCCCCGTATGGCGATTCGAACCGAAGACGTCATCGCCTGGAGCTCATTCCCCGGCTTGCTCCCTGGTCACCCGACGATTGC
>Ga0105104_10001361_pt1 | contig 18306 bp, 18 predicted proteins | sample PPLLaktember2015_3_FD_87034 | JGI IMG/M metagenome (GOLD analysis project Ga0105104, IMG submission 87034) | Freshwater sediment microbial communities from Prairie Pothole Lake near Jamestown, North Dakota, USA - PPLs Lake P7 Core (6) Depth... | ecosystem: Environmental > Aquatic > Freshwater >... | reverse complement strand
TGATATAGGCTGATCGCCGGGAGATTGGATACCCGGACTTCAAGAAAAAGATCCCGCATTCCGCTGTTGCCGCAAAGATCAATCAGAAATTGCATCAACTTCGCCGCAATACCCTGCCGCTGCATCGGAACGGTCACCGCCAGATTCAGAATATGGACTTCATCCAGTACCCATTGCGTCACGAGATAACCCGCGACGCCTTCGCCGCTCAATGCCACCCAGCTCTTGTCCGACATGCGGATCACTTCCAGAAAGCTCGATGCCGTCCATGAGTCGCGGAAAACCGTCTTCTCGATTTTCAGCACCGGCGCAAGATGATTGGCCGCCATCGGAACGATCTGAATTTCAGCCGGTGTGTCGCTCATGAATCTCCCGATAACGGTCTACGATGTCGGTGACCTGCCTCATTTCCGCAACGTCATGCACGCGCACAACGTCTGCGCCGGCAAGAACGGCAATGGCTACGGCTCCTGCGGTGGAAAACTGCCGCTCGTCCGGCGGCAAGCCGCTGAACTCACCGGTGAATGCCTTGCGCGAAGGCCCCGCCAATAGTCCGGCAGCCAAATCAGCGAAAGAGTGAAGTCCGCTCAACAGTTGGTAATTCTGGTCGAAGGTCTTCCCGAACCCGAGACCGGGATCTACTACAACCTGTTCGCGACGAATTCCGGCCGCTTCCGCCGCCGCGATCCCTTCGCGTAAGTACTCTTTGACCTCAGCAATCAAATCACCGTACCGAGGATCTTGCTGCATGGTTTTTGGCGTGCCGCGAAGATGCATCAACACTACTCCCGCGCCATGTTGTGCACAGATTTCCGGTAAAAGTTCATCCTTATGAAAACCGGAAACGTCGTTAATGATGGATGCCCCCTTGCGCAAACATTCAGCCGCAACTTCGGCCAGACTGGTGTCTATGGAAATCGGGGATGTAATGCGCGTGCGAAGTCCGTCGAGTACCGGTAGGAGACGGTTCAATTGCTCGGAAGCGGCAACGGGTTCACTGCCGGGCCGCGTGGATTCCGCTCCCAAATCGAGAAGATCAGCGCCCTCTTCCTGTAGCTTCAATGCTTGCTCGATGGCCGACCGGTGATTAAAAAATCTGCCTCCGTCGGAGAACGAATCAGGCGTGATGTTCACGATTCCCATCAGGAGTGTTCGCCTGCCCAGTCTGCATTCCCCCGTGCGGTGTTTCCATATGCGGTTCATGGCGGGCTAATGGCCGTCCATCAGATGCAGCGCTTCCAGCCTCGTCGCCTGACTGGTCATTACGCCGCGAACGGCAGAAGTTACCGTCCATGAGCCATGGACTTTTTCGCCGCGCATCATCAGGCAAAGATGCTGCGCGCGCACGACAACAAACACCCCCATTGGCTTAAGCGTTTCCATGATCGCATCCGCAAGGCCCGTCGTCATGGTTTCCTGCAGCTGCGGCCTCTGCGCCAAGACACGCACAATGCGGGCTAAAGAAGAAAAACCGGTCACCTTGGAATCTTTCGGAATATAAGCAATAGACGCAAAGCCCCAGAACGGCAGCAAATGATGCTCGCACATCGAGTAAAACGGGATGTCCCGATGGATAATCATTTCATGGTGTTCGGCCGTGAACACCTTGAGTTCCGCTTCCGGTTTCTTGCCGATACCCGAAAAGATTTCCTCGAACATGGTCGCGACGCGCTGCGGAGTCTCGCGCAGACCGATCCGTTGCGGATCTTCTCCAATCGCTTCGAGTATTTGCGTTACGGCCGCTTCTATTTTAGCGCGATCTACCAAGGCTGTCCGTGTAGTGAGGTTTGAGTTTCAGAACAACGACTTCATTGTGTCCGGCTTTCAGATCCACGCGGGCGTTCGCCGCCCCATCCGGAACATAGCCGTATTTGGATATGGAAATCATGTGCGGACCGGCTTTCACGTGTTCCAACCGGCAGTCTGTCAGAAATTCGGTGGGAGAACCGTTGAGAACAACCGTGGCGCCGGGAATATTGCTGATGACTTGGATGCTCCCGGTTCGATCCTGCATCAAAATGAAAAGCAGCACGACGCCGAGAAAACCAAGTATGGCCAAAAGGATAAAACGGTTGCGAACGCGGCGCTGTTCAACGTCCAACTCCTCCATGTCAATGGGAAGCTGCCCTTCGCGTTCACGCAATTCTTCGTCCGAAAGCCATTCCAATTCGCCGTCTTCGTTTTCAAAACGGCGATACCCCTTGCTTAGATAGAAGTCTTCGATTTCCGCTTCAATGATGCGTTTGCGGTCCACGGACAATCCGCCGGCCTCCCGGCGGACCCGTAAATCACTTTCCCGTTCCCGCCGCATCCGCTCGCGGGCCTCCAATTCCTTGCGCACAAGATGGCGGAGTTCTTCTTCCTCGCGAGGATCCATGTGACTCGACTTGCTCCTAAACTTCTGCGTTTATGCGGAAGTTTGCGATTGAGAATCGAATTTGAGAATTCCGTCTATTTCGGCGGCATCCAGACTCTCGGATTCGATCAAGGCCTTGGCTAAGGCGTCCAGACGGTCGCGCTCCCGCAGGATGATCTTTTCGGCGGTGGCAACCGCCTTGTCTACGATGGTGCGCACGGCTTCATCAATCGTCCGAGCCGTAGCATCGCTGTAATCTTGAATGTGCGTGTAGTCGCGGCCAAGAAAAACTTCCTCGTCCTTCTGTCCGTAAGCAATCGGTCCCAATTGATCCGACATTCCCCACTGCGTGACCATCTGCTTGGCAACTTCGGACGCACGTTTTAAGTCATCCGCTGCACCGCTGGTTAACTCTTCGAATACCACTTTCTCCGCTACACGGCCGCCCATGAGAATTGCCAAACGGCCTTCCAGATACGTGCGCGAGTAACTGTGTCGGTCATCCAGCGGCACAAAGTGAGTGGCGCCCAAGGCGCGTCCGCGGGGAATAATCGTGACCTTGTGCACCGGGTCCCCGGCGACGTACTTGGCCACCAGGACGTGTCCCGCTTCATGATAGGCCGTTGATTTTTTCTCGGCATCCGAAATGAGTACGGATTTACGTTCTACGCCCATCATGATTTTGTCTTTAGCCGCTTCCAAATCCACCATCGTCAAATGGTCTGCGTCTCGTCGCGCGGCGATCAGCGCCGCTTCATTCATGAGATTAGACAGTTCTGCCCCCGCCATGCCCGGAGTGCCTTTGGCGATTGTTTCCAAATTCACATCTTCGGCCAGCGGCTTGTTTTTCGCGTGGACTTTCAGAATGCCCAGCCGTCCGCGAACGTCGGGACGGTCCACTACGATTTGACGGTCAAATCGTCCCGGGCGAAGCAGCGCCGGATCGAGAATATCGGGACGGTTCGTGGCGGCAATCAGAATCACGCCATCGTTCTCTTCGAAGCCGTCCATTTCAATCAACAGCTGATTCAGTGTTTGTTCGCGCTCATCATGTCCGCCCCCCAGTCCCGCTCCGCGATGACGTCCCACGGCGTCAATTTCATCAATAAAAATAATGCACGGTGCATTCTTCTTGCCGTTTTCGAAAAGATCTCTGACTCGGCTGGCGCCGACTCCCACAAACATCTCGACAAATTCCGCCCCGCTGATGGAAAAGAACGGAACGCCGGCTTCGCCCGCTACCGCTTTGGCCAGCAAAGTTTTGCCCGTTCCCGGAGGTCCCAATAACAGGCATCCACGCGGAATACGACCGCCAAGCCTCACAAATTTCCGCGGATTTTTCAGAAACTCGATAATCTCGTACAGCTCTTGCTTCGCTTCCTCCGCACCGGCAACGTCGGAAAACGTAATCTTAGGTTTGGATTCGCTGACTAATCGCGCTTTGCTCTTGCCGAAGGAGAATAATCCCTTCGGGCCTCCCATTCCCTGCATTCGGGTGAGCATAAAAATAAAAAATACGACTAATCCGATCCACGGAAGAATGTTGAGAAGATAGGTTCCCAAATCGGGTCGCTTAATCTTAAAATCAAGCGCGACTCCGCTGCCGCGCCAGCGATCCAGCATGCCGCTGTCCAGATTCGGAGGCAGCGTTGTGCGGAAGCGCCCGCCGTTCTTATAAATTCCGTGAAAGGTTTGTCCGGCAATCATACCCTGCCGTACGTCTCCGGCGGCAATCTGCTCCTCGAACCGGTAATAGGGGATTTCCACTTCCGATGCCCGCTGTCCGAAAAGTTGTGAGAGTACAATCAAGGCCAGAACGATCAATAACAGGATATAGAGTGTGAAGGTCGCGCGACGCCACTCGATCCGGTCATCCGGTGATTTTTTCGATTTGCGGTCTTTGTTCTTCTGCGGTTCCTGTTCCACGGGATTATTGATCCTTGTCAAGTACGTAAAGATCGGGCAGTTGTCGCCATTGCTGGGCGTAATCCAGTCCGTAGCCGACCACAAACTCGTCAGGGATGATCGTGCCGACATATTCGGCGACGGCATCATCCAATTTGTCTCTTTCCTTGACGAACATGGAAACCATCACGAGACTGGCCGGTTTCTTACTCATCAGGTGGCGACGGAGAAATCCGAGCGATTTTCCCGTATCCACGATGTCTTCGACCAGAATCACATGACGGCCTACCAGATTCGCGTCAATATCCTTCACCAGATTGACGTCGCCTGATGTCATGGCATCCCGATAGCTGGATAGTTTAATAAAATCCACTTCGCACGGAATGTTTACGGCGCGAATCAAGTCCGCCATGAAAATAAAGCAGCCGTTAAGAACTCCCATGAAAATGGGATTCTTGTCGGCATAATCCGCGCGAAGCTGTTCCGCCAGCTTATCAACGGCTTGTCGGATGTGATCCTGCGGGATCATGCGCCGAAAACGATACGGCGGCTTTCCTACACATTCAGCAGTCATCGTGTCTATGAGTTCCATGTTCAGTTTTCCATCTCACAAGTATGGCTTCTCGGTCGCTTGCACCGGGTTCTGCCCGTTGCGCTACGGCGATTCCGGGAACGACTAAAGGTCCGGCTTCATCGGCAAGCACTACAGTCCGTTCTCGTTCTATCGGATCCAGTTTTTTTTCCGCCAGCAATGCGGAAATTTTTTTCGTCGGTCTGCCCCGCGGCTTCAGCCTATCACCCGGTTGCCAACGTCGCAGCTGTAGCGGGGCCGCGGCAAATTTGAGTGAGATTCGAAATCCGTCAGCGGGATTATCCGATACAAGTCTTACGCGCTCTAAAGACAGTATCCCCTTTCGCTGAGGTACTTCCCAAGTACCTAACGATACCGAAACGCTCGTCATGGAAAGGTTCTCGCGGTGCAGCCAAATCTTTCCGCCGCGACGCAGAATCGTGATTTGGTTTGGCAGTCGTAATTTTGCCTGTGGTGAGGTGCCGGCTAAAAACTGAGGGATTTGCTTGCGAAAAACCGAAGCGAACCGCGCCTCCTTTTCGCCTGTCATTTCAGCCCAGGCAACCTCGACAGGTAGAAAGTTCAAACCTTTAAAATAGCGGAAAATCCCGTCAATTTCAAGGCAAATTCTATCGTCCTGCCATTCACCAAAGGCTTTTAGATATCGCAAACGGACAAGTTTTCTTACGGTTTCGATCAATTGCAGGAGGTTTGCTCCGGATTCAGCAAGAGATTGGATGGTTTTCCTATACAAAACCTCTTGTTTTTGCAATAATTCAAGACGAATTTGATTTCGAAGATGATGTAAATCTTGATTTGTACTATCATCCCGAAAGGGGATTCCAGCCTCGTCAATCCACCCCCGAAGTTCAGACCTCACTACGGTTAAAAGCGGACGCAGGATGCGCCCGCGTTTCTCCGGAATGCCCGTCCACTCGTACCACGGTGCGCCGCTGGTCATACGCATCCAAACCGTTTCCGCCGAATCATCCAGGGTATGGCCGGTCAGGATCCACTTGCAGCCGTTCCGCTCGGCGATGCTTTCCAGCGATTTGTATCTCAGCGTGCGTGCCGCGACTTCGATGGAAAGCCGGCGCTCCCGCGCAAAAGTCGGAGTATCCACTTTCGTGCTTTCGCAGCGCAATCCCCGCCTCCCACACTCTGTCCGGATCAGTTCTTCATCGAGACAAGCATCCGGACGGATGCCGTGATGAATATGCCCGACCACGATCCGGTCTCGCGACCATTGAAAATAAGCCGCGATCAGCGCGAGCATACCCATGGAATCCGCTCCGCCCGAAACGGCGATCAGGATTCGATCCTCGGGTCCGATCCAATGCAGAAGATGTTCGCGAACCCGATCGTGCCAAGTTCTTTCAATGACGCTGTTCATTCAAACCGGCATGCCAAACGCTAATCGTGTACGGGACGTTATGAAAATGAAAAAGCCTTGCTGGAAATGCAAGGCAAATGCTTTTTCGTCTGCTTACTACTTAACCGCTTTAAACGGCAGCGAACCGGCAAACGTTAATTCCAGATCGTAGGCGGGTTCCTTTCCCTTCAGCCGATAGGCGATTTTCCACAAACCGATGCCGATTCGGAATTTCAAGCGGTTGACGGCCAGCGTGATTCTCCGAATCAATGGGACCTGATTCCATAGCCAAAAACGCGCGTTCAACGATTCTTCGAACGACCAGCCGGGATGAATCTCGATTTCCCGAAAACCTGCGCGTGTGAGGACTTCTCGCAATCCCAATGGCGACATATGAAAATATGAGAAGGCATGGTATGCTTCGAGGAAGGCACACGAGCCAATGAGTATCCCATTCGGTTTCAACACGCGATAGATTTCCTGAGCGGCTTGAAAAGGATTATATAAATGCTCGAATACGGCAATCGAGGTAATTACATCGAACTGCGCGTCGGCAAACGGCAGGTAATGCCCGTCGCACACATAGTCGGTGAAGGAACTTGGGTAAATATCAAAACTGGTGACTTTAAAACCCTGCTTTTCGAGCCAATAGCGATCTCCGCCATCGCCGCTGCCGAAATTCAACAACTGTCCGCGCGGAACATCTCGCATCATTTCGGCTAATACGCCGGTCTTCCAATGCCGCTTTGCTATCTTTAAGTCCGCCTGTTTCGGATTGACTTGGTGGCGAAGTATTTCTTCAGTACTCAACGGCGACTTACTGCTGAGGATCACCGGGATGCCTTGATGTCTGTGCCTCGGAAATTCCTTCCGGCAGGACGAACAGACAAGCTTGGAGTCCTCCGATTCGTCTAAACCGTCTTTTCCGCATTCAACACATCGAAGTACGATTGATGACATGCCTGACCTCTTAAGGGAAGAGTCACAAGTCAATCAGAACAGCTACATTATACATGTATTTGCAATAAATAGCTGCTTTTTTAATCATTATTTCACGTTGCAAAAAGAGGCCGAACGAAAACCGCATCGGCCTCTCCGAAACCCTTGTAGCGGAGGAGGGACTCGAACCCCCGACACCAGGATTATGATTCCCGTGCTCTGACCAGCTGAGCTACTCCGCCTTGTCTCTGTAATATCCTTTCACAGAACCTAAATATACATCAAAAATCGGTCTATTGTCAAGATAGAATTGAATCAAGTAATCCACTTGATTTCCCCATTAGACGGCGTTACATTTGCATAGTCTTTCAAAACATTGATTTCAGCCAATCATTTCGTTGTACAAAGTTCCTAAATGCAATTTTTAAGAAACTTACGGATTCTCGTAACGGGAGGTGCGGGCTTTATTGGCTCGCATTTAACCGAAACGTTGCTCGCGAATGGGGCGCAAGTTGCCGTTCTGGACAACTTTGATCCCTACTATCCGCGACAGGAAAAAGAGCGGAATCTGGAAGCCTTCCGAAATCACTCGAATTACCGCTTCTACGAAGTTGATATCCGCAACCAAATCAATCTGACAAAGACTTTTACGGAATTTCGTCCGCAGGTAGTTGTCCATCTGGCGGCGCGGGCAGGGGTTCGACCTTCCTTGAATGATCCTGAAGGTTATGCCGACGTCAACGTGCGGGGAACAGCCATTCTCCTTGAAGAGGCCCGGAAAAGCGGAATTCGGAATTTCGTCTTTGCCTCTTCCTCCTCAGTTTACGGCAAACATAGCGGCGAACCGTTCAGGGAAACCGATAATACGGACTCTCCCCTCTCCCCCTACGGAGCGACGAAGAAATCCGGCGAAGCGCTCTGTTTTACGTTTCATCATGTCTATGGGATGTCCATATCCTGCCTCCGTTTTTTCACGGTCTACGGTCCGCGGCAAAGACCGGATCTGGCCATCAGAAAATTCGTTCGTTTGGCTTTAAACGGAGAGGAAATTCCGGTGTACGGCGACGGCAGTTCGTGCCGGGATTACACGCACATTCGAGATATTTTGTCCGGCATCATCGGCGCGATTCGCTGGGGAGAATCCGACATGCCGCGCTTCGGCATCTTCAATCTCGGTTCCTCCAACCCGATTCTGCTCCGCGAACTCTTGGATAAAATTGAGAAGTATATTGGTCTGCCGCTGAAACGCAAATGTCTGCCGTTCCAACCGGGTGATATGATATCCACTTTCGCCGATACAACTTTGGCCCAACGCGAATTGGGGTTTCGTCATGATGTGCTCTTCGACGACGGTCTGCGTGAATTCGTCGAGTGGATGAAAACACAAAACAGTGAATGATGTATAAACAAAAAATGCCCGGTTCAACGGGCGTTTTCATTGCTGCCTGTGTGCGTTAAAACGAAGATGTATTTCGATAGACGATTTCACCCCCTGTAACCGTCATCAGAACTTTCGCCTTCAGAATATCCGCGGATGGACAGTTCAGAATATTCTTGGAAAGAACCGCAAAATCCGCAAATTTCCCCGCCTCAATCGTTCCTAAATCCTTTTCCCAGAAAGCGGCATAAGCCGCGCCGGAAGTATAAGCCTTCAGAGCGTCGTCCACACTGATTCGTTCCTGTGCCTGCCATCCCCCCGGAGGATTTCCATTTGGATTTTGCCGCGTCACCGCCGCGTGAATGCCCTTCAAGGGATCCATATCTTCTACGGGCCAATCACTTCCGAAGCATAATCTGGCACCGGAATCCAGCAGACTTCGCCATGCATAGGAATAGCGGGCGCGCTCCGCACCAATACGTGATGTGACGTGTTCCATATCCGCCGGACAATGGATCGGCTGCATGGAAGCGATTATGCCTAATTCCGCAAATCGCGGAATATCCTGCGGTCTGATGTGTTGTACATGTTCGATTCTTGGCCGAAATGGCGATATTCCGGCCTTGCCGCCGCTGGTGGCAAAGGCATCAAGACAAATCCCGATCGCCCGGTCTCCGATCGCATGAATCGTAACTTGATAACCTTCCCGATGCGCATCGCTCGCAAATCGTGCAAGTGTTTTTTTATCAACTAAAGCTATGCCTGTGGATTGAATATTTTCGTACGGTTCATTAAGTGCAGCCGTATACGAACTCAAAGCTCCATCGGCAAATCCTTTGAAAGTCGCCAGACGAAAACGGCCGCTGCTCTGTCTTTTAAAACGATCTTCCTCGAAGTGAAATTTCTCTGTAACTTGCCACGCATTTATTCGCAGGCGGCAAGAATCACTATTTGCGAAAGCCAAATAATGAGGCAGCCTGTCCGCGCGGCTGCTGCTGCTCACGGCCGTAATTCCCAAACTGAGAGCGTGGTCTTGTGCGCGGAGCAATGCTTTTCGCGCTTGATCTTCGTTGATTTCCGGTATCTTTCGCTCCACGATTCGGGCAACATCCTCCCGCAATACGCCCGTCAATTCACCCGACTGATCCCGTTCGTACCGGCCTCCCTCCGGATTTTTTATATTTCTGTCCACTCCTGCACACTGTAATCCAACCGTGTTTACGACTGCGGAATGCAAATCCCGGAACCAGATGAAAACGGGAACATCCCTGCATACTCTATCAATCTCGTTTCTCGTAATCGGCAGCACCGATTCATCTAAACCGGTTCCCTGAATCCATGTATTCGATTCATCGTCTCTATGGCTTTGGGATTGCTTCAGAATCTCGCAAAATTGATCTATAGATGTCACTCCCGTGAAATTGCACCAACCCAATTTCAGGCCGCCGAACAGCAGGTGTGCATGGGCATCGTGGAATCCGGGGATCAACAAGGCATCATCGGGAAGGATCAAGGCCTCGGTTTGTACACTCACAGATCCGCGTTCGGAAACGTGAGCGATTCTATCTCCGGATACCCCGACAACAAGAGAACGGACGGGCCCTGCGCCCGTCCATGTTGTTCCGATAATCTGTGAAATTCGGTTCATTCGGAAAGCCTGATCTGAATCCGCTGAATAGCGGTTGTCATGCCGGAGATGGAATCGGCATCCACGATCACCCCCGATAAACGCGCGTCTCCTTCGGCACAGCCGAATTTCAAGGCACTCATCGGAAAGAGAAAACGGTTTAGAGCGTGTTCCGTTTTCATACCGATCACGCCCGCATGCGAACCGGTCATGCCTACGTCCGTGATGTAGCCTGTGCCGCCGGTTAGAATCTGTTCATCGGCGGTCTGAACGTGAGTGTGTGTTCCGATAACCGCCGTTGCCAATCCGTCCACATAGCGGGCAAAGGCCATTTTTTCAGCGGTGGCTTCGGCGTGAAAATCCACGATAACAAGCAGTGTCTCTTCGCGCAATTGTTCAATCTCCGCCTTGCCTAAACGAAACGGATCATCGCTGGGAGGCAGCATCGCGCGTCCGTGAAGGCTGATAACCGCGATGCGTTTTCCGGCTTTGACATCGAATACGCCGGAACCTCTGCCGGGCGATCCTTCCGGAAAATTATAAGGACGCAGCAGCCGGCTTTCCCGGTCATGCATCTCGTGTACTTTTTCGCGGTAAAGACTGTGATTGCCGCCTGTGATGACATCCGCTCCGGCGTCAAAAATTTCGTTCAGCACGGCCGGCACCATGCCCTTGCCCTGCTCGGCATTCTCGCCGTTCACAATGCAGAAATCAATCTTTTCGGAACGGAGAAGCCCGGGCAGAAGACGCTGAAGCGCTCCCACGCCGGGCTTTCCGAAAACATCTCCGATAAATAAGATGCGCACGGCTCTGCGTACCCTATTTTGCCAAACCCGTAGCACGGAATTCCCGGAGTACAGTCACCTTGATTTGTCCGGGGTATTCGAGTTCGGATTCGATCTTCTTGGCAATATCCATCGCCATGACTTCGGCCATCGCGTCCGTAACTTTTTCCGGCTCCACGATCACGCGCACTTCACGACCGGCCTGGATGGCAAAGGCTCTCTGCACGCCTCGGAAATCGTTTGTGATTTCTTCGAGCTTCTGCAACCGCTGAATATAAATTTCCAGCGTTTCGCGCCGCGCGCCGGGCCTGGCTCCAGAAATTGCATCCGCCGCCTGCGCTAATACCGAGATGGGCGACGTATATTCTTCATCGCCGTGATGAGCGGCGATCGCGTTGATTACAACTTTCGGCTCGCGGTATTTCTTGGCCAGTTCCACGCCGATCTGAACGTGAGTTCCTTCCGTAAACCGGTCAATGGACTTGCCCAGATCGTGCAGCAACCCGGCCCGGCGGCCCAACTTCGCATCCAATCCGCACTGCGCGCACATCAAACCCGTTAAGTGCGCCACTTCAATGGAGTGCTGGAGAATATTCTGCCCGTAACTCGTGCGGAATTTGAGCCTGCCTAACAGCTTAATGATTTCCGCGTGCAGTCCGCTGATTCCGGCTTCATGACATGCCGCCTCACCGATCTGCACGAGCTGCTCCTGCATCTCCTTTTCGCATTTCTTGACCAGTTCTTCGATCCGTCCGGGATGGATGCGGCCATCGGCCATCAGTCGCTCTAATGCCATCCTCGCCACTTCCCTCCGCAGCGGATCGAAAGCGGAAATGATAACCGCTTCGGGAGTGTCGTCTACAATGATGTCTACGCCCGTAGCTTGTTCAAAAGCGCGAATATTCCGGCCTTCTCGGCCGATAATCCGACCCTTGATTTCATCGTTCGGAATCGGCACAACCGACACCGTACTCTCCACGGCGTGATCAACCGCGCTGCGTTGAATCGCGGAAACTACGACTTCCTTGGCTTCTTTATTTGCGTTGATTCTTGCGCGATCCCGCATCTCCTTGACCATCTCGGCGGTCGCTTCGCGGGCTTTCTCCAGCAAAGATTCCTTTAATTCTTCGAGCGCCTGTTCTTTGCTCAAACCCGCCACGCGTTCCAGCGCCGCTTGCCCTTCCGCTTCCAATGTATCAATGCGCGACTGCTTTTGCTGAAGAGCTTTCTCCTTGGCCGTGTTCGACTGTATGAGTCGTTCGGCTTCCTTATTCTTCTTGTCCAGATCCTCGGTGCGAACGTTCAGGTTGCGTTCGCGGTCCTTCAGGGATCGTTCCCCTCGAGCCAAATCGTCCTGTTTCTGTCTCAGTTCGGCTTCAAGGTTGCTGCGAAGTTGAAGCTGCTCATCCTTCAGCTCCAGCATCTTCTCCTTGAATATCGTTTCGGCTTCCTTTTGCGCATCGGCGATGATCCGGTCGGCTTCCTGCCGGGCGGCGATCAGCTTGGCCTTCATCAGGCGGCGGCCGACAATCCAACCGAGCAGGAAAAAGACCACTCCCGTCACCACGTCAATCGCCAAAAGGAGGATCATATTATCCATTGGTATTACCCCTTGCATTAAAAAAACAATCCCTGCTGAACGCGGCGATGTACCAAGAACCTGGTACATACACGGTGGGAATCCTCCTGAACGGTTCTCGCTTCCACTATCCGTTGACCGGAATCCTTAGGATTCCGCGGAATTCGCCCGAGAGCGAATTTAGGCTTGCGATAGACGCCAGAGTCGAACTCCCTTAGCTTTTTCCTGTTGGTTCTTGAAAAAGCCTGGCTCAAGCAGGGACAGTTTTTTTAAAGCATGTTGAAAAGAGCACGTTTTCGATAGGCACCGACCTCGTTTTGGTTTCGGAAGACCCTGTCTACTCCAGCAGCCCTCGATTCAGATGTTCCGTGAACTCCCTGACCTTGCGCTCGTAGCGCTCCACCAGTTCCTGCTTCTCTCGCCGTAACGTGAACAATTCGTCAGTTAAATTCAGCGCGGCCAGAATCGAAATGTGCAACGACGGACGATCCGGATCCGCTTTCTGAATCATGCGCATTCGCGCATCCACAAAAGCAGCAATCTCACGAACATAATCTGCATCTGCATCGGCCCGCACGGGGTAATCTTGACCTAAAATGGTCACTCTCACAGTCGTCTCCCGATCCCCAACGGGTCGCATTTTGTTGTTATCGTCGGTCATTTGGAATTCGACCTTCCAACGATCCGACTAAGCCCCTTCAAGCTTGGTCAACAATGCCGCGATCTTGGAGCGGATGAGTTCCTCCTGTTTCACGTCACGTTGATTGTGCTTGAGAGACTCGCATTCACGGCTTAACTCGTCCGCTTTAGCTGCGGCTTCATTGTACCGTGTCTGCAAAGTTGCGACCTGTTTTTGCAGCTCCAGCTTCTCATCCTGCAGAATCTTAAGCTTGTCCAGAATCTGGCTGATCCTGAGTTCAAGAGTCTCCAGGGATTTCGGATCCACCAGAGCAGAATTATTCTCCGAATCAAAAAAACTGTTTGTCATGTTCAGCGAAGACTCGCGTCGTGTTCCTGTTTTAACCCTTGTACGATTTTCTCAACCCATTCATCCACTTCCGCCGATTCCAAGCTCCGTTCAAGATGCGAGAATTCCAAACGGATCGCTATGGATTTACGGCCTAATCCTAACTTTTCACCGCGAAAAACATCAAACGGTTCCGCTTTCACTAAAAGTTCACCCCCGAACTTTCGAATGGTCTGCAAGATTTCCGCAGAGGAAACCGTTTCACTGACAACGATCGCAATATCGCGCCACGAAATCGGAAAACGCGGTATAGGCGAATACTTTCGTTCGCTTATTCGCTGATCCGCTATTGCCTGCAGGTCTATTTCAAACCAACCGACCGGAGCATCAATCTCCAATATCGTCATGGCATCGGTCGGCCAGACCCCCCACTTACCCAATGCTCTTCCGTTCGCAAGCAATTTACCACCAAGAACTTCAGTCTGTTCAGCATCATAGCAAATAATCTCGACTTTGTCAAGCGAAATCTTGGCCGTCAGAACTTCGAGCATGCCCTTCAAATCAAAGAAATCAAATGGCTTCGAGACATGTGCCCAGCCTTGTGGATAGCTTTGTCCCGTCATTAATCCAGCCAGCGACTGATGTTCCCAAGTTCGCGGATCATCCGCTGTTCCTTCACCGAAAACGCGGGCAACCTCGAACATTCTTAAATCCCGGTCGCCGCGTTGCCAGTTGGTTGCGGCGGCCCGAACAAGCTGAGGGATCAGCGAACCCTGCAGCCTCAGCATATCATCCGTAACCGGGTTTTTCAGTTCTATGCCTTCCGGAAATCCTGCCGGATCGCGACGCGGATCGGGAGTGTACATGGACAAAGCCATCGTCTCGTGAAAACCGAGCGAAACCATGACGTCTACGACCTTTCGGCGCAGTGTGAACATGGCATCGTCGCTGCCGAACAAAGCCACACGGCTGGTTTCGGCACACGGCACTTCCTCGTATCCGTGAATGCGAATGACCTCTTCAATGAGATCAATCTCCCTTTCCAAGTCCGGGCGGCAGGTCGGGGCGGCCACATGCCAAGTATTTCCTTCAGGTCGAACCTCGCACCCCAATCGAGTCAAAGTATCCTGCATTTCAGCCGTCGGAATGTCCAATCCAATGACCGAGGTCGCTCGCGTCGGTCGAAACGTCATCTGTTTCGGTTCGATCCGTTTTGCGTAGTTGTCCACCCGCCCCGACAGCACTTCACCTTGTCCCCACGAATGCATCAGAGCGGCTGTGGCATCCAGAACGCGCGGAACACCGTTCGGATCCATTCCGCGCTCGAATCGCCGGGAGGCGTCTGTACTGAATCCTAACAAACGTGCCGTACGACGGACATGCACCGAATCGAAATATGCGCACTCGATAATGACGTCTTTCGTGTCCTCGCGAATTTCGCTGTTGAGTCCGCCCATTACACCCGCTAACGCCACGCCCTTCTTTGCGTCAGCTATCAGTAAATCGTTCGAACGCAATTCATGTTCTTTACCATCAAGCGTAACAAACTTCTCGCGTTCGCTTGCGTAGCGGACAACGATCTTCTTACCCTCGATATACCGCATGTCGAATGCATGCAGTGGTTGACCGAATTCCAGCATGAGCAAATTCGTGATGTCTACGATATTCGAGATCGGCCGCACGCCACAGCGAATGAGTCGCAGACGTGACGCAAAAGGAGACGGCACGATCTTGACTCCACGAACGACTCGCGCCGCGTACCGCGGACAGGCATCCGGTGCGAGAATCTCAACTGCTATTTGCGATGCCGCAGGTTCAGCGATTTCTTCCAGCAAATACTCCGGCCATCTCCACGGCAAACGAAACTTGGCTGCCAGATCGCGCGCTACACCTACATGCGAAAGATAATCGGGCCGGTTGGGAGTCACCTCGCAGTCGAAAATCGTATCCGGCAAATCAATATGTTTCGCCGCTGGCGCACCGACTTCCCACTCGGAATCTCCTTCAATGATCCCCGCATGTTCGTCTACAAGACCCAATTCGCGCTCGGATGCCAGCATGCCGAATGATTCATGGCCGCGCAGCTTCGCTTTTTTGATCACCATACCATCGGCGGTCTTCGCTCCGGGCAGCATCACGACGACTTTCAAGCCCGCCCGCACGTTCGGCGCGCCGCACACGATGGGCAGCACGTCCGAACCGACGCGCGTCTGCGTAATCGTCAGGTGATCCGTGCCTTCGATATGCGCGCATTCGAGAACTTCGCCGATAACCGTATTCTCCAGCGACGGAGTATACGTTGTCGTTTTCTCGACTTCCAATCCGAGAAACGTCAGCACATCGGCCAGTTCTTCCGCCTTCACCGGCAGATCAACAAGTTCTTTAAGCCATGCGTAGGAGATAATCATGAGAGACGCGTGGTTGATTTTGCTATTAACGCCGAATCGTTATATTCCCGCAAACTGCCTGAGAAACCGCAGATCGTTATCTACCAACAAGCGGATATTGTCCAGACCAAAGCGGAGCATGGCGATGCGGTCAATGCCTAAACCGAAGGCATAACCTGTGTATTTTTCCGTATCGTAACCCACACCCGCTAAAACGTTTGGATCCACCATGCCGCTGCCGCCCATTTCCAGCCAGCCGCTCTGCTTGCACACTCGGCATCCGCTGCCCTTGCAGAAAATACAGGTCACATCCACTTCCGCCGACGGTTCCGTGAACGGGAAGAAGTGCGGACGGAAACGAATCTGCGTGTGCACGCCGAAAAGCTGCCGATAAAAAGAGAGCAGCGTGCCTTTCAGATCGGCCATCGTCACGCCTTCATCCACGTACAATCCTTCCACCTGATGGAACATCGGAGAGTGCGTGGCATCGGGCCGGTCGCGGCGATAAACACGACCGGGAGAGATAATTCTTACCGGCGGTTTTTGCGATTCCATCACACGAATCTGCACGGGCGAAGTTTCCGTACGCACTACAAAACCGTTCGGCAGATACATCGTATCCGATTCATCGCGCGAGGGATGCCATGCCGGTGTGTTGAGCATATCGAAGTTGTACTTGACCAGTTCGACTTCCGGCCCGTCGGCCACGCGGAATCCCATGCTGCGGAAAATATCCACAATCTCGCGCAGCACCAGCGTGAGCGGATGATACGTTCCCACAAACGGTCGGCGGCCCGGCAATGTAACATCCACGGAAGCTTTTGGCTTGGTCGGTTTCAGCGATGCCATCTTCGCATCCACAATCGCTTCCAGTTCCGCACGGACTTCGTTCAAAAGCTGCCCGACCTGCGGACGTTCATCCGCCGCCACCTTCGGCAACAGCTTGAACAAATCGGCAATCTTGCCCTTGCGTCCAAGAAATTTGAATTTCACCGCTTCCGTATCCGCAAGCGTTTTTGCGCTGGATAACTCGGCGATGGTTTCCTGCCGAAAGCTTTCGATCTGCTCTTTCATCAGTACAATCCTTTTTCTCCGGAGCGCTTACAAAACAAACAAGCGATTCCCGCAAGACCGGAATCGCTTGTAGCAAATAATCTCAGGCTGTTTCTGCTCGGGCACGGACATGCGTGCTCGGGATTGCGCATCAGGCGGCTATTTGACGAGCCAGCGTTTCGAATCCCGAGGGATCATGCACGGCCAGATCAGCAAGCTGCTTCCGGTCGAGCTCAATTCCTTTTGCCTTCAGACCGGCCATAAATCGGGAATAACTGAGACCGTGGATGCGGGCCGCGGCATTGATGCGCGTGATCCACAGCCGGCGATAATCGCGTTTCTTGCGGTGGCGATCCTTGAAAGACCGCGCCCAAGCCTTTTCGACCGTTTCGGTCGTGGCTTTAATGAGTGTCCCGCGACGACCGATATACCCTTTCGCCGCTTTGAAAATCTTATTGCGGCGATGGCGATCGGCAGGACCGTTGGTTGCGCGTGGCATTTTCTATGTCTCCGTTTCGATAATTCGTCTAAACGATCAAGGTATTTGGGCCGTGATGCCCAGCATACGCTTGACCTGCGCCACGTTGGACCGGTCTACCAGCTTGTTGCCCAGCATGTGCCGGCGGCGATTGGCGCTCTTGTGTACCAACTGATGCCGGTGGAACGCTCCGCGGCGCTTAATCTTGCCGCTCCCGGTCAACGTAAATCTCTTGGCGGCGGACCGCCTGGTTTTCATCTTCGGCATGTATGTCCTCGTACTTTCTATGCCTGCTACTTCTTAATCAATATCATCGTCATCATACGCGGCCCTTCCATCTTGGGCGGCATTTCCAGTTTGGCCACGTCGGCAAGTTCGGTTGCCAAACGATCAAGCATCCGGGTTCCGAACTCCTGATGCGTAATCATGCGCCCACGGAAAACAATGGAGGCTTTGACCTTCGCACCTTCTTCAATGAATTTCCGGGCCATTTTCACTTTAGTCATCAGGTCATGCTCATCGGTAGACGGCGTCAACCGAATTCCCTTGAGCACGGTCACCTGCTGCTTACGGCGGGCTACCCGTTCTTTCTTAGCCAGCTCGTATTTGTATTTGCCGAAGTCCATGATCTTGACGACCGGCGGAGTGGCCAGCGGGGCAATCTCCACCAGATCAAGACCCTCTTGACGTGCCAGAACCAGAGCCTGATCCGCAGGCATAATCCCCAACTGGCTTCCGTCGTTTGCGATCACACGAACTTGGGCCTCGCGAATCCGCTCGTTCGTGCGCACTTTTTCCTGCTTAGGTTCTACCTTGGACGTAGGGCCTCCGCGTATGACCTTCGGTTAATGAGAGACTTTTTCGCGAATTTCCCGGAGCAGCCTTTCCGCCGTCTGCTCTACGGTGAGT
>Ga0105104_10001360_pt1 | contig 18314 bp, 18 predicted proteins | sample PPLLaktember2015_3_FD_87034 | JGI IMG/M metagenome (GOLD analysis project Ga0105104, IMG submission 87034) | Freshwater sediment microbial communities from Prairie Pothole Lake near Jamestown, North Dakota, USA - PPLs Lake P7 Core (6) Depth... | ecosystem: Environmental > Aquatic > Freshwater >... | reverse complement strand
TTTTCATAAGTAACTATTCAGTACCTCGTTGGTTGGGAAAATATAATTTGGTTTTTCAGCATGAACGATAGAAATAGAGATACGCTTCGCGTATCACATTATCAGGGCTCCGCCTGCGTGTCAAAGTTATGGGGCTCCGCCTCGATTTATCGGGAGCCCATCCATTAGGCCGCCAAGCTTAGGAGAAAAAATAAGATGACTAGATTTAATACCATTATTATTCTTGTACTTTCTGTTGTGTTATTTTCCTGCGATTGGATCCCAAAGGATACAAATGATTTTGCACAAAACTACATAAAACTATTACGTAATCGGGAAATTGAAAAAGCGATTGAGTTGCTTGATGTTAACCTTGCAAAGCAAGACACGCGTTGGTTATCTGAAGTGTCCAATGCGCTTAATCAAGGCGAACTAAAATCCTCTAAAATCGTTGGTTCAAATGTTTTCCATATGTCTAATAAAACTCGTACAGAATTAACCTATGAGCTTGAATATCCCAAGGAATGGCTTCTTGTTGAATTTGTTATCGAAAAAGTTAGTGATAAAGAATCCGTTGTTGGCCTACACACTTATCATTTAAAAAGATCGCTCGAAGAATTAAACTCCTTTACATTCCAAGGAAAAGAATTCATACATATTATTTTTCTGTTTCTAGCAATACTCATCGTAGGGTTCACTATCTTTGTCTTGGTAGTATGTATTCGTACTGATATTACTAAAAAGTGGATCTGGATTATTTTCATTATTGCTGGACTTGGCAAATTCTGGATCAATTGGACGACAGGTTCCTTTGATTTTCAAATTATAAGCTTTCAAATTCTAGGTGCAGCTATTTTCAAAAATGGTCAATATGCTCCTTGGATTCTTTCTATCTCATTACCTGTCGGCGCCATTGTTTTCCTTTTTAAAAGGCGCAAATTACAACTTTTAAATGCAATCAAACATGATCAAATTGCAAATGATAATCTTGGCACCTAACCCGGCGCTCCCCTGCCGAAGGCATCACTTCGTGAAAAGGGGTCCCTTCGGGACAAGCACTGCTGGGCTAGATAAAAGAATCACGCAGCCGGAGGTTCGAAAAAGATACATACAGCGAGCGAATCGACTGCAATGGTAATGAGATGGACTTAACCGCCATACGTTGGGCAGCGGTTCAGTATCGATGAACGCAGGAGAAATTGATGAGCGACACCACATCCTTACTAGGCTCCTTAGAAAACGCACCCGGGATTATCATTCCCCTCATTCGCGAGGTGCCTCCTCAGTACCTGAAGCGCCGGCCCAGCCCGGCCAAATGGTCCGCTCATGAACACGTATGTCATCTCTCCACCTCTGATGCACCATTCATCGCTCGCCTTGACTTGATGTTGTCTGCTCCTGCACCTTACATAAAATCCATGCTCCCGTCTCCGGAAGAGGAATCGGGATCATTACTGAGCGTGGATCTGGACGAGGCACTCGAGCAGTATGTAAGAGAGCGAGCCGGCCTGATCAAGAGACTGAAGGAACTCTCCGCGGAGGACTGGCAGCGAACGGCAACCCATGAAGAGTACAATCATTATTCGGTATGGATCATGTTCCGGCATCTCCTGATGCACGAGATGCTGCATGCCTACAGAATAGAAGAATTGCTGTTAAAGAAGGACTGGGAGTAGCGGGATGCAGCTGCAGGCAGCAGCCTTACCATGCGTCCCGCCAAATGGTTCCGCCTGAAAACCGGCGGACGCAAAAAACGCGGAAGCATGGCGTGCAAGCCCGCTGGCTGTCAGGCGGCGTATTCACCGAAGGAATGAATATCGATAACATTCATTATGATTTTATTTCCATCGTATATATTAAACAATAATTTTAATGGAACATTAAATTTCTTAGTGTTGATGAGCATTGTATTAATGCTCATCATAGTTTCGTTTTCATGCCGACAATCTACTTCATCGGATGAGAATAATTCACTCAAAGTAACTAGAATCTATTTTACGCCAATTCAATCTGATTCAATAACCTCGGCGGCGCGGTCGTTATTTCAAAAAAACAACTTAACTCTGACAAATATAAGTGTTGCACATTATCAAGATGATGCAAAACGTACAGGATTCATATATCTTTGGGGTGTGCAAATGTATCAAGGGCTGGCATTAGCATCTCTCGTCGATTATGACTATCTGTATTTCAGATTTGATTCAACCGGTAAATTTGTCGATTCAATCGGCAGACAAATTCCAACATTAAATATTAATGTCAATCCGAAGGTTTCACCAATGCTTGCAGCTTATGTGTTTTACAATGCTTTGGAATCAGATTCAGCGGCAATTTCAGTCTTTGGTTCGTCTTATTTAGATTCATGCCGCAGTCATGGCTTCACCGCTGAATTGGTACTCTTTGATCGAAAGCATAATAGTTCTGATCCGAAGAATTTCATCCTTGCATGGAAAGTAAAAGTGGATGACGAGTATCCAATACCGTCTTCAATTGTCCGCGCTGATTCAATGCAGTTGATAGGATATATTGGTCCAGGTGTATTGAATTAATTTCAGTGAAATAATTAATACGCCAACCATGCGCTCCCCAGCCAGCCGGGGGGCCTGATATTGCATCGCGCAAAGCGCGATACATTTTCTTGTTTGTGATACAACTTCTTAAATAGTGATACAAAATATAAATGAGCTGAGTGGCTTATTCAAGGCGAATATAGGCTTTAGTCTTAATAATTTCTAATTTGTCGTGAACTCACTTCGCTCTATGCATGCTGTAAGTATTCAGCGCCGCAGATTAGTACTCATCCATTAGGCGGTTTTCTTGTTCACTTGGAGGATATAAGATGAATGAGGTAATACAAAAAAATAAGGCGGATAAATTACTCTCCCTGCATTCAAACGGCAGGCTGTTGATTCTGCCGAACATTTGGGATCCTATCGGAGCCCGGATTCTCCAGGGAAAAGGATATCCGGCTGTTGCGACTGCAAGTGCAGCTGTCTCATCATCGCTTGGCTATGAAGACGGTGAAAAGATTAGGTTATCAACACTCTTGAACATCCTTGTACGGATTGCTGGGAGTGTCGATATTCCCGTTACTGCTGATATCGAGTCCGGTTATGCCCAAAGCATTTCACAGTTAGAGGAAGTGATACTAAAAATAATTGATACAGGTGTTGTTGGAATAAACATTGAGGATGGTCTTGAAGAACATGGCGCGCTGCGCTCACTTGATGAACAATGCAAGCGCATAAGTAAAATCAGAAATGTCTCAGCTAATCTGGGTTTACATTTGGTGATCAATGCAAGGATTGATAGTTTTATGTCGGATTTATTTCCTACCAGGAAGTCAAAAATTGAAGAGGCGGTATTGCGAGCAAGGGCTTATTCTGAAGCCGGTGCGGATTGTATTTATCCAATCGGACCGGGGGATATCGAAACACTGAGAGAATTGCGGGATCGTATCAGTGCTCCGCTGAACGTTCTTGGTACCCCCAACGCTCCTCCACTTCTTCATCTGCAGGAACTGGGTATCAATCGAATCAGCTTTGGACCATTTATTTTCAGATCGTGCATGAAGAAGTTTGAAAACATTGTTGACGCTTTGCATGATTCAAAGGGCTATGAATGCTTTGGCGAGAATATGATGTCTCGAACGGATATTACTAATTATCTTATTCATACGCCGGAATAGTCTCGGAACGATTTATGTATTAACAAGATGCAATGCTTTTCACTAAAGATAGAAAAACGCATTCCATGGCGCGCTCCCGCCCAAAAGACAGCGGGCAAGCCGCTGGCTGTTAGGCGGCCAGAGCAAAGTAAAACATTTGTATATTAAGAAATAGCGCCACGCGTGAACTGTTTCCTGCAATTCAATTACTGATAACTCTTCAGGTATTCTTCTATGGTCGACGTCTATTTATACGGTATGATCGCTGCGAGCACGATGTATGTGATCGATGATGCGTTTGAATACCCACAGCCAAACCAATACGCCGATATTAAACAAACACTCCCCTCCATCGGCGGTGAAGCCATTAATTCTGCAATTATTTTAGCGAAATGCGGACTGAAGATAAAATTTGACGGCTGCTGGATAACCCGCAGCAATGAAAAAAAGATCAGGGATTTATTGAGGCCCTTTGATATCGACCTGTCCCGCCTGACGATTACGCAGGATGGATGCGCAGAGGAATTTGTCATCACCGATAAAAGCTCGCGTACCGTATTCGGCAATTATGCCAAATTCCATTCAGGCCCGAAACAATGGAATTCCCCCCGGGAAGAAGATATCCAGAATGCCAGGATGGTAGGGCTTGACCCGTATTTTAAAGACGATGCGTTATTGGCTGCAACACTTTGCGTAAAAAACAACAAACCGTACGTCACACTCGATTGCCGCTACGACGAGTATATTGCCCGGCATGCTGCGGCGGTGGTGATCTCCCACGAACTGCGTGATCAGGCATACCGCGACCGGGATGCGCAGGATGTTTTTGAACAGTACCTGACGCATTGCAGCGGACTTGTTATATTTACGTTCGGCAGCGATGCTCTCTGGTACGCGCGCAAAGGACAGGAGATTAAAAAAATCATGCCGTACCAGATCACCCCGGTTGATACCACCGGTGCCGGCGACTCCTTTCGCTGGGCAATTATTTACGGACTGTTGAATAACTGGAACGACGAAACAACCATTGATTTTGCTTCGGCAGCTGCAGCATGTGTATGCCTTTCTGCGCCGCATACATTACACGCACCTGACTTAAATGGCATTCAACTGTTTATGAAAAATTATAATCAGTCAGGAAATAAAACAATATAAAATTGTTGGCAATTCAGTATCACTGCTGTCCAAGACGTTGCACGAAGCGTCATTTCTTTTGTCTTGACACAAAAGAAATGACAAAATGAGCGCCTGTGGCGCCATGCCGCTCACAATAATTTGGAAATAGAAAGCGGCGGAAAAAGTCTCAGCCATAGGCGGATGAGCCTCTGGCTCAAAGACTGACGAAAAATATGGACTCGGAGAGATAATAATGTTACACGCTGCGCGTGTATCAACTTGAGGCCTCCGGCTGTTCGCCTTGTTTTACGTCCATATTTTTCGCAGGTCGATTAAAAATATATCTATTTGGACGAGTGTGATTTATACAGCCAAGAATTAAAAAGTTATTTGAATAAACTCTCTGACAATATTTTCAACCTTTATGAAAAGTCATTTTATATTATACGTGTCAGATCAAGTCCGCGCGACTGCTTTTTATTCCAAAGTTTTGAATCAGCAGCCCGATTTGAATGTGCCGGGAATGACCGAGTTCACACTTTCAGAAACGAGTGTTCTTGGGCTTATGCCGGAAGCCGGCATCGTCAGACTCCTGGGATCGGCATTGCCTCGTTCAACGGTTTCATCGCACGATTCACGAGCAGAACTCTATCTGATTGTTCCGGATGCGGATGAAGTGCATTCACGTGCGCTTGCAGCGGGTGCAACAGAACTGAGTCCGCCTCAACTGCGGGATTGGGGACATCGCGTAGGGTATTCTCTCGACCCGGACGGTCACGTGCTTGCCGTCGCGCGTGTTGAAGAATGAGTTATCATCAGTCGATATCTTTAAGTGGAAACTGAGAGATGAAGTAATTTTAAATAATGATGAGTATGAAAGAATTTAAGACATATCACTTTTCTCACATAGTTGCTTCCTTTGTTTTTATTTTTGCCCTTTTAATTTTCGGAACTGCATTTTATCCCGCAGGTTGGAATTGGGGCTTTCACTTTCTATCATTTTACAGATTAGAGATTATACTTGTCATCCCACTCTTGATGTTACTCATTCTCATTCCTGCAATTCAAGAATCTCTTATCAAGATAATATCCCATTGTACTGAATGGTTCTCTCAACAACATCGTATCGTTCGAATTGTCATCATATTGACTGCTCTCAGCGGCTTAATACTACTCTTCTGGTCCTTCCGTGTGAGGTCTTATTTTCTAGGTGATGGTCAGCTTGTCCTGAGAAGAATTCAGAAACTTGATTCTGTCGACGCATTGGCTTTAAATTTCAAACGGGAACCATTGGTTGGTTTCTTTATAGTACTGTTGACCAACTTTTTTATTGTTCTTAAACGATCAAACCCCGCAGGGGATGCATATTGCTGGTTGAGTATTCTCTCAGGTCTTAGTTTTGCGATAATAGCGTGGAAATTAGTGAAACATTTCGCAAAAGATCGAATGGAACAGTCTATGCTTTTCTTTCTTCTCCTCAGCACGGGAGTAAGTCAACAATTTTTCGGTTATGTTGAAAACTACGCTCCCAGTGTTGCCGGTATTCTCCTTTTTCTTCTTTTGGGGATTGCATACCTTGAAGGAACTATTCCGATTGTTTGGGCTATGATTGTATACATGGTCGTCGTCATCCTCCACTTTGGGGCACTCATATTTCTCCCTGCATTCGCTTCTTTATTATATCATGCCGCAAAGAGAAAGCAGATCGGGGAAATCGGCGCATCCCTGTTTCTCACAGGTGCCGTATTTTTTGCATTACTGCAACTTTCTCAGTATCCCTTTGAACTTCTTAAGAATATTATGGGAGGTACAGGGCATCATCTAGTGGCCTTTTCTTTACCTCTCAATAGATTTCAAGCGTATAATTTTTTTTCTCTCTACCACCTTCTTGATGTCATTAATTTTCTCATGTTGAGTTATCCTGCTGCAATGGTCCTTCTTATAATCTCAGGTATTGTAATTTGGAGAAAACGAATTACTATCGCGATTGAGACGAGATTCTTACTCCTGGTCGCTCTTTGCGGAATTGTGTTTATCATTGTTTTGAATTGTGAGATTGGCATGAGCAGAGACTGGGATATTCTCGCGCCGATAAGCCTGGGAATACCAGTTGCAGCGGTCGTTCTCTGGAAAACAATCGAGGTTGAGAGAACACTCAGGTATCGGATTCTTATGATGCTGTGCGTCGTTTCTCTTTTGCACACAGGCCTCTGGGTGGGTGTGAATTCAGACGAAAGTAAAGCAGAAGAAAGATTTAAAATTCTAGAGGATGATCATCTCTGGAGCAAACACGCACACCTTGATTCATACGAAGTATTGGCTGTTTATCATAGGGAGCGGGGCGAATACGAGAAAGCAATTCAATACTATCAAAAATATATCTCACTGGATTCCACCAATAAACGGTTGTGGGGAAATTTGGCAAACGCCTATCAACTGGCAGGAAACAAAAAGAAAACCATCGAAGTCTATGAGACGATGATGCATTTAGACGAGGGAGATTATCAAATTTTAACAAATTTAGGAATACTCCTCACCAATGAACAAAGATTTTCAGAAGCGTTGGCTCTCTTGAGACGTGCAGAAGAATATGCACCGGAAGATCCGATAGTGAAGTACAACATAGGTGTCACTCTGATGCAAAGCGAGCAAGCGTACAAGAAAGCGATTCCATATTTTTTAGATGCAATTCAACGCGATCCTACATACTCGCAAGCGTATTATAGAGCTGCTCAATGTTATTTTATGTTGGGTGATTCTGCGAAAGCAAGACAATTGATGAGTCAATGGCAATAATATTCTCGCGTGTTGGCTATTCTCCTGACCTGGATGGTCACGTGCTTGCCGTCGCGTGCGTTGCACAATATTTTTTATCGGCCGCTCATATCCTATAAGCGGCATATAAGAGGAATACCACCATGTCCAATACAACCAAAAACATTTTATCGATAGTCTTTACTTTTGTCATCAGCAGAACAGTTTACTGGTTAACCGGATTCCAGCCAACGAGAGATTATCCCTTTGTTGTTGGTACAGCGATCGATATTATAATCTGGCTGGTGTTATATTTTATAATTTTTTGGTTCGTCAGCAAAACATTGAGCGCTAAGTTCAGGAATAATTATGAACAATAACATGCATACGGATACTGAAAACGGCAGCCCCTTGCGGAAGAACAGCCGCCGCAGTTTTTTCACTGTCTGGATTGCCGCCAGCATCGCCATCTTATTTTATATACCTGCCATACCAAAACTTGTACCTCCGAATGTGCATCTGCGGTTTTCGATGAATACATTCATTCTTCTTCAATTGATGGTGTTTTTCATTGCTGCTACGATTTTTTCCGCGGTTGGAGCATTTCTTACACCGCGAATCGGTTTTCGTGCTTCCCTTGCCGATGCTTCTCTGTCGAAAACTGATTTCGGGAAAATCCTGAAACGCCAATTTCTGTACGGTGCTCCCATAGGTCTCGCCGGCGCAATCGCAGCGTATTTCATGGCTCCCGATTTTATCTCGTATCTTTCGACGGTTCCGTTGATCACCCGCCTCATCGGAGGTGTGTTCGAAGAAGTGGTCATGCGCTGGGGACTTTTAACAATTATCGTATGGTCGGCCTGGCGCATTTTTCAACGCGGCACAGGAACTCCCGGGAATATGCTGATTTATTCCTGTATATTTTTCAGTCAAATGCTCTTTGCAGTCGGACACACTCCGGCATTGGTCATGTTTGGAATAACCAATCCGGCGTGGTCTCTCTTTACGATTTTCATTGTCGCGCTTCCGTGGGGCTGGCTGTTCTGGAAACAAGGATTGGAATCAGCCGTTATTGCACATACAAGTTTTCATGCATTCGTTGCGCTCTTTGTTGCAATAAAACTTTAAATTTAAATTTGAGAAGTGTATAATTAAGTGCCGCCTGATCCGCGGCTCCCAAAGACAGCGAAGTCAGGTTTATGGCAGATGCCTCCGGTGTCAGCGCCCATCCGTCAGATTGCATTTTTAAAAAAGACGAAAGGAAATTCATATTAAAGCAATTGTATATACAACATACGGACCGCCGGAAGTTCTTACGCTCAAAGAAGTAGAAAAGCCTGCGCCCAGGGACAACGAGGTTCTCATAAAAATTCATGCAACAACCGTCAATCGAACCGACTGCGGATTTCGAAAACCTGAATATCCGCTTATTATCAGATTGATCAATGGGCTCATGAAGCCCAAAAGAACGATATTAGGGAGCGAGCTCGCTGGAGAGATTGAATCAATTGGAAAAGATGTTACAACATTTAAAAAAGGGGACAAGGTTTTCGGATTAACCGCCGGGAATTTTGGAGCACATGCGGAATACATTTGTTTGCTCGAAAATGGCTCCATCACCGCAAAACCGGTCAATTTCTCCTATGAAGAGGCCGCTGCCGTCTGTGACGGACTTATGATGGCCATGACCTACATCAGGAAAATAGATTTTCAGAAATCAAAAAAAATCCTGATCAATGGCGCCTCCGGATCTATTGGTTCAGCATGTCTTCAACTTGCCAAATATTATGGTGCAGAAGTTACCGCAGTATGCAATACCATAAATATGGAATTAGTAAAATCACTGGGTGCCGATGAAATTATTGACTACACAAAAGTTGATTTTACGAAAAATGGCAAAATTTATGACATCGTTATTGATGCCGTCGGTAAAAGCTCCTTTTTCCGCTGCAAAAAATTGTTAAAACCAGGAGGGATCTATTATTCAACAGACCTTGGATTTTTAGCGCAGAATATTTTTTTAGCGCTGTTCACTCCATTCTTCAGCAGTAAAAAAGTAAAATTTCCAGTCCCGAAAGACAGTAAAAAAGATATAATATTATTTAAAGAACTTATCGAGGCGGGCAAGTATAAAGCGGTCATTGATAGGCGGTATCCACTGGAACAAATTGTCGAGGCGACAACATATGTCGAAACAGGACAAAAAACAGGAAATGTGGTCATAACTATTTAATTATATAATAAGAAGAAGTTGATCGTTGCTCGTCTAAAGACGCTTCCAGAAATGAAACTTAAATCAATAGCTATATATTGCACCTTTTCTGCGATCATGCTGTATATCCTTCTATGGCAGCATGCGATCAGATTTGCGGATTTTCGTTTCTATCTGATTGCGGCTGTTATCATCGGGTATATTTATTACACTGAAACGCTCGCCCAAAAACGAAGGATGAGTCATTGAGATACCATTCGGTCAAACGGGAAATCAAGATTTATTCTTGTTGATTATGTGATTTTACGCGGCGGATCAATTTCAATTCTGATTATGTTTATTCTTTCAATAAAAGTCTCCATAACCTTATTAATTATTTGTTCGTTCATTCCCGTGCTTGGGATTATGGCCTATGCAGGCAACGAAACCTGGAACCGGTGCGAGCAAAGTTACTCGCAGGCAAAAATGAATTCCGTCGCTGAGAAAATAAAAATAATGCAAAATTAGACTGAAAGCGGGGCCCTGAACTATTCGTCATCGCTGTCACCATCAGAGGGAAATGAAAATATGAAGGTATCAATGAAACTCTTTATGAGCGTATCTCTTTTCATCGCTTTAGTCATTCCATGTCACAGCCAGCAAAATCCGGAAATGAGAATGGAGGATAGAATAAGGATAAGAGAGGCGGTCAATATTTCGAAGCTTTATAGTGACAGCATATGGGGCGGTATGAGCAAAGCACCATTCGCCATCATTCTTGTGACGGATAGCATTGAATTTCTCATCAACCATCCTTCACCCTCAAAGGATTTTACATCCCTGGGGTACGATTCAATTCTCTGCTCTCCGGTCTACTTCAGGAAGACCGTGTTCAGCAAATATTTTTTAGCGACATTTCCCGCAGTGAACGGAGTAAACACCATTGTTGTCGGCACGCCGGAAAATACGGGACGAAGTACGTCGGAATGGATTGTGACGATCCTCCATGAACATTTTCATCAGTATGTCTATTCAAGCCCGGGTTATTATGAAGCGGTGAACCAGCTTGACCTTTCCGGCGGAGACAAAACGGGGATGTGGATGCTCAATTATCCTTTTCCGTACACAGACAGCACCATTGCAGTCCAATACAGGAACTATACTCAGGCGCTCTCCCGGTCACTGTCGGCGATCGGCACGGATTCGTTTGAGGTGAACTATAAAGTATATCTCTCAGAACGAAAACGATTGCAGCAGCTTCTGAAGCCGTCTGATTACCGCTATTTTTCATTCCAGATCTGGCAGGAAGGTATTGCCCGTTATACAGAATACAAGTTCCTGGAACACCTCGACGACTATACACCGTCAAAAGAAGTCTCAGCACTTCCCGACTTTGTTCCGTTCAAATTGTACCATCGGGCACTCTACAAAAACCAGTTAAATCGAATGACGCAATGGCAATTGAGTGAACATCAGCGGGAATGTTTCTATGCTCTTGGGTTCGGCGAAGGGCTGATTCTTGACAGGATTAATTCCATGTGGCGAAACAACTATTTGACTGATAAATTTTACGTGGAACATTACGGCGCGCGTTCTCACTAGGAACTCGACGAAGGGATCTGGCGAAGGATCCCAAAGGGACTTGGCTCCGCCTCAATCTGTCGGGAGCCGGTCCGTTAGGCAACACATGAAAAAACAAGCGCTAAATATTTTATGGTTAATATTCTTGTTGCCCGGTTGTCAGACCGGGAATATCGACCATAACACAATTCAAGGAAGCGCAGCAGCAGGTTATGAAAAGGAAGTCTGGAAACAATCGGATACGTCCTATATAAAACTAAAGAGCGGTACTATTAAAATGCTGGTGGATAATAAAGAAGAAGGCGGGAATTATATATCGTATTCTTACAAAAATAAATTGCCCGGTCTGCCGTTCTTTGTTTTCGCTGTTCAATATTATGAAGGTTCCCAGGTTCTTTTAATAAACGGGGCAAACGGGAATGAATATTTTATAAACAACGAGCCCCGATTATCACCGGACAATAAATTTCTTGTCACTGCCTCGCTTGATTTGGAAGCCCATTATAATCCCAATGAATTAAATGTTTGGCAGATTGAGTCGGATACTTTGAAATTAGTGTTTTCGATAAAACCAAGTGATTGGGGGCCATCAGATCCGATGTGGGTAAGTAACCGCTCGCTGAATTTTAATAAAAATATATTTAACCGTAATGGTGAAAGTACTTTGAAGGAAATGCATATAATCGAACTCAAAGATTCTTCATGGGAAATAAAATAATATGCGCAGCTTCATGAGGGGCTCCCCGCTATGAAGAGGCGGGGTGAACAATCTAACGGATAGAACTCAATTTCACATAAAATCGAATATTAAAAATACTTCCTACGAAAAGAGATTAAAGGAAGCTACAATGGCTTTGGAAATAAAAAAAATTGATTACTACAATATAACCGTTGATGGTGATGCGGGGGAGGGATTTAGACTGCTTTCGGTGTTTGCCGGCGCCGGTGTGAACCTGCTTGCGTTCAAAGCGGTTCCTGCGGTTCCCGGGCGTACCCGGTTTTCTGTTTTTCCCGATGATAGTTCAAAGTTAAAAAAGGGAGCGGAAAAATCGGGGCTGAAGTTAGATGGCCCCACGCTGCCCTGATCGTGAAGGGCTATGATGACGAGTCGGGAGAATGTGCGCGTGTCCATGAGAAAGTGTTTCAAGCAGGAATTCATCTTCTCGAATCCAGCGGCATAGCCGATATCAAGGGGGGGTACGGCGTTGTTCTCTACGTAAAACAGGAGGATTGCGAAAAAGCTCTCGCAGCGCTGAAGATGTGATTTTTCACAGTACGAGCATAAATTCTCCCGGAGCCGGTCCTTGAGACGGCAAAAATTAAAGGTGAAATATTTTGATGACCTCAAAAAAGTGTTTGCTGATTATTGATGTTCAACTGGGAATGTTCAATTTAAGTCGCCCATTGTACAAGAGTGATTCCTTACTCAGAAACATTCAGAACCTGATTCAAAAAGCAAGATCGGAAAATATAACCATAGTCTATCTCCAGCACTGCGGCAGGGACAAAAGCCCATTTAAAAAAGGATCGCCTGGCTGGGAGATTCATCCATCAATTCGTCCTGCAAATAATGATTATGTTATCGAGAAAAAATATTCTGATTCTTTTCAAGACACACCTCTTGAACAAACTTTAAAGAAATTAGCAATAAATCACCTGGTCATCTGCGGATTGGTTACAGAAGGTTGTGTCGATACCACCATCCGAAGGGCGTATAGTCTTGGTTACAGAATTGACTCGGCGAGTGATGGTCACAGTACGACCGATAGCGACGTATTGTCAGCCGAACAGATCGTCAAACACCATAACGAAATATTCAAGATATTTTCTGAAGTGAAAGAAGCAAAAGATATACTGTTCGCTGCCGAACAAGACACCTCTCATCCGGCGGACTGAAAATATTACGCGAACGATTGCTTCTGGAGTGATTTTCTGAGTCAGGGCCGACAAAATCCCGTCAGACAGCTGCAAACAGCGGATTTGTTTTTTGTCTATCCGATTAGTATCTTTCCAGGTGATAAAAACAGCATAATCAGAAGTTATTGCTGCACATTTGTTGAATAGAACAAAAAAGATTCAAGAAAAACCCTGAAAACAAGGGATTTTTTCAATGCGGGAGTAATTCAGCGGTAGAATGCCAGCTTCCCAAGCTGGACGTCGCGGGTTCGATCCCCGTCTCCCGCTCAAGAGATATCACGAGTTAGTACATGGTGCTAACTCGTTTTTTTTTGCAAATATTGCAATATGCTCTATATAAATTATGTCTGATAGAATCTCTGATTCTTGTTCTTATAGCTCTTATGTCAATAAGAAGCTCCAGTAAGTGGCTGGGGCGCAAGAGTACGCTGTTAACGCAATAGCAGCATCTTCTTCGTCTCAACAAATCGTCTTGCCGGGTTATCGGTTGATACGGCTTCCAACCTGTAGAAATACAATCCCGACGTTACGATTGCATTCCAGACTGCAGATTTATATCCTGCTTCCTGTTCCGCATCGACGAGTTCATCAATAATCTGACCAAGCACATTATAGATTACGAGCCTCACAGAACTTCGTGTGGGTAATCCGTACCGTAACGTTGTACTCGGATTGAAAGGGTTGGGATAGTTCTGCTTTAACGTAAATTCTTCGGGAATACCAATATCCAATTGTTCCGTCGATGTTGTCCGGATGGTGCTGAATTGCCTCACCTGAGAGAATACACTATAGCCGCCTTCATTCTTTGCCCTGACTTGCCAGTAATATGTTGTTGCAAACGAAAGTGGTCCGACGGCCCGCGATGTTTTCGTCAGGACGGAATCATTGACGACGGTGGATGTAAAATCCAATGAGGTGGCTAATTGGAGATGATACGATAATGCACCAGCGGCTTCGTTCCAACGGAGAGTCGTGGTTGGCTCGACATTACTTGAACTGTCAGCCGGCGCTGCAAGCGACGGTGCCTGAGGTGCCGTCACAATCGTCGAAAAGTTTCTTACCGATGACCAGAGGCTTGTCCCTCCATCATTCTTTGCACACACCCGCCAGTAGTACGTTGCATTGTTCAAGAGCTGCTCGACCTGTCGTGATGGTGTGGTCAGAGTCGAATCATCCAGAATCAGAATTGAAAAGTTGGACGATGTTGACATTTGTAACCGATATGAAGCCGCTCCGGCAACGACATTCCAGGTGAGGGCGATGCTCAGGGGTAAATTCCTCGCACTGTCCGCCGGCGCAGCGAGCAGCGGAATCTGAGGAATGACCGTCATCGTCGTGAAGCGTCTGATATTTGAAGCGGGGCCTGTGCCGGCGGCATTGGATGGGATGACCCTCCAGTAGTACGTGGTGTTGTTTTGCAATGGACCGATGGTCTTCGAGGTATCTGTGATGGTCGAATCATTCATCACCGTCGTGGAGAATACCGGCGTCAAAGAAACCTGCAGCCGATATTTCGTTGCACCAGATGCGGAATTCCACCTGAGTGTTGTATTGTACTCGATGTCCCTCGCACCGTCAAATGGCAACACAAGCGTGACAGTCGGAGGGGCGCCTGCAGCGGGGCTCCTGCGTCCACTTAAACTTAAACGAGCGTAATCGCTGTCCGATTGAACGACGAAGACACTTGAAAATTGCCCGGAGATCGCAGGATTGAATGTAACGGTGAATGAGAGGCTGTCCTGAGGCATGAGTACATTTCCGGGAGTGAGCGATGTTGTTGTGCATGAGCTGTCCAGAAATATTCTTTTAATCTGCTGCTGACGATCGGTGATATTTTTGAGCACCATCACAACCGTCTTCGAACTCCCCAGGAAGCCATCCCCAAAATCTACACTTGAACATGATGCGGTGATGAATCTTTTCACCAGTGATTCTCTTGCTGCAAAACCATTCCCCAGAAAGCCAAAATATCCGGTGCCATTCGCTCCAAAGAAGATGCATGAAATATCTCGGGATGGGAGCAAATCATCGTACTGGTCGTAGAATGTGTAGTGGTATCCATCGTATCTCGCAAACCGGTTGCCGCTACTTGTGTTTACTCTCCCCCACCAGTGGCCTCGCGGATCGATTTGTTGTGGAGTAAACCTTGCAGGAATGTTTTGGTCAATCCAAGGAGGGAGTTCCTGGTCCTGGGCTTTTCTCAAGGTTTCACCATCAGAGCGGAAGACATAGTCCTGTTGAAATCCCTGCTCCCTGACTGCCGCATTGAACCATACTGTTCCAGCAGGATCAAGCATCAATTCAGGAGCGTACACAATCAAAGGTTGCCCGTCGATGGAGGTAAAGTGCGTCCACGCACTATCTTTCCAGCAGCTGACCGCGGCAATTCTTTGATCAAAACCGGCGCTCACCCAGATACGGTTTTGATTATCACAGACAATATATCTGACTTCCCGTTCCGGAAAACTTGTTTTCGAATCCCAAAAATCCCATCTGCCATCCCTATATCTTGCGACCCCTTCACTTAAAAGAACAATCCATGGATTCCCCTCATGATCAAAAGTGATGCTGGTAACGCCAACGCCATTCAAGGGGACACCGCTCATGGGTTGCCATGTGTTCCCTTTGAATCTCATGAGAGGCATCATAAATCCACCGGCCCAGACCGAACTATCAGGCGCCAACGCAATCGACCATCCGTACGATGTCGGAAAGCCGGATTGCTGCGTGAACTGCTCCCAAGTTCTCTCTTTGAGCCGGGCGGCACCCCCGGGTCCGACGACCCAGACGCTTCCGTCCGGTGCTTCGGCAATCTGGCGTATCGTGTTGCTGGTCGGACCATTGGTTCCGGAACGATGGACCTGGTATGGGAAGATTTCGCCTGTATTCACATAAGAGCCGCTCCAGGAAGATCGAGAAGAAGTACTGTTCGTGAATGATTTTACAACTGCCGTATCACCATCCTGCCAATGATCGAACCGATGGATGACTCCATCGATCAGTATCCGGCGCGCAAAAGCGATCGAGATATTCTCGCCGTACGCGTAGGGAAGACTTAAGGGTGCAGACCACATCTTCTCTAAAAATGATAGATCGGGACCGGCGGGGTCGGTGGTAAAAGTCGTGAAGTGGGGAGAAATGATCCAACCGACATGCGCTGCCGTGTATGAACATAAGTGATCCACATGACCATTCATAATACATGGAACGACGGGCGTTGAATAATCCTGCATGTTCCCGTTTGCCAGATTCGGTCGAGGGCCGAAGGCCCTGGGCAATTTGTCCTCATCGCTTCCGTCATATTCATCCCTCGCCCAAAAGAGATGTCCAAACTCATGGGCGAAGGTTCCGCCGATACCTCCGCCGAATGAACTGGAGAAAAGAATAACACAGTACGGTCCGCCCCACATGGCAAAATTCATTGACCCATCGGTGAATCGAGCTGGAGCCCCTGATGGATTATAAACCACAAAAGTAGAGACTGCCCAATCAGCACCACACTTCGTTCTGATGCTGTCATCGAAACGGTTCACTTGATCTGTAACTGTGCCTTCTGTGAATCCGGCATTGTGCATGATCGCACTTATAGAAAGGCCGCAGTCTTCTGACGACCGCAAAATCGGCTCGTATGGTTGTTGCGTCACTGGATTATCATGTCGAATCACATTATAGACAAAGCTGATGTTTTTACCGTATAAGGCGCCTCGTTGAATCCACAGGTCCATTGCACGCATTGCACCGGCGATGACACTGTCCTCATCCATGGTCGTCCATTCATATCGTTTTTGATCCATTGAACCGTTCGATTGGACAAAAAATATTGAGACCGCGATTTTCCCAACCAGCGAATCATTTCCAAAGGCAGTGGTACTATTGGTGGTTTTGGACAGTCGTGATATCGTCGTGTGGTCACGAAAAATGGTTCGGCATGCTTGGAATTCTTGATGTTTAATAATTGGTGAGTTGTTTTGGGCCGAGATAAAACTGATATTGATCAGTAGAGTTATTATGAATGCCAGGCTCGATCGCATAATATTCTCCTTGTTTGACCTGTGCGCATGTTTATGAAGCGCAGGACAGCAATCAGTTGTAAAAAAGCAGCATTACATTTTTATTCTTTTTATTTATGGGAGGTATGAGAGTTGTAAATCTTTCGCGGCGCTTCCTGCGACAGCACAGAAAACAGTTCACCCCGCAGTGCTTCACTATTGGTTTCATTGTTAGATCAAGATAATGGCACTTCCCTGATTCTCGTAGTTCTGGAGTAATAAGGCGGGCCCGGTATACGAGTCAATCTAGATTATTGCCAAGAGACTTGTCGGGTAGGCGAGAATCACTTGATGAAAATGTAGATATTTATTTTTTTATCTTCAAGAGTTAAAATAGTCCGTGCGAAGAGTGTCGTTTCAGGGAGTCGGTCTGAAGTTTCAGTTTTACTCTCTTCAGCTTCGATTATCTCGAAAGCCGGAACAGATATTGCAGTGGCATCTGTTTGCACTGCTTCTTTACTTCTGAACAATGGCGCCAAGCGATGGACATGAGCAAACAATGCTAAAGGAAACAATCTTTCGGTGGGTGCCGCCAAGTCGCTTCACCCGGTCGAATTTTATGCGTGCCTCAGCGACGTTAACCATGGCTCCAGTTCCGAAAATAATATAATTGAGCGTTTGGCTGCCGACTCATTTCCTGGTTTTGCAGCTCTTGAAATATTGTTATATACTTCATAAGCACTATGTCTAAAACGATCAGTCCCATTATACTTGCCTCGCAGGATTTAGCCATCCGATACGGGCCGCAGGTCGTGCTGAAGAACGCTTCGCTGAACATCCATCAGTCGGACCGGATCGGGCTCATCGGCAATAATGGTTCGGGCAAATCGACACTGCTTAAAATAATTGCCGGCGAACTGCAGCAGGATTCCGGATCGATCTCACGCCGGCGGGATATCGTGGTGGGATATCTTCCCCAGGATTTCCAGCTCGACCAGACAAAATCGGTGTACGAAAATATCGTCGACGGCGCGCATGATGTCATCGATTTATTACGGGAATATGAAAGCCTGCCGTCGTCGTCCGAACGGCGCCATGTGCTGGAAGAACAGATCCTTCA
>Ga0105104_10001358_pt1 | contig 18318 bp, 15 predicted proteins | sample PPLLaktember2015_3_FD_87034 | JGI IMG/M metagenome (GOLD analysis project Ga0105104, IMG submission 87034) | Freshwater sediment microbial communities from Prairie Pothole Lake near Jamestown, North Dakota, USA - PPLs Lake P7 Core (6) Depth... | ecosystem: Environmental > Aquatic > Freshwater >... | reverse complement strand
TTTCCGAATCCGATTGCACGCTTTCCAAATCCGATTGCACGTCTTCCGAATTCACGTCGTCTGAATGCGATTGCACGCTTTCCGAATCCGATTGCACGACTTCCGAATCCGATTGCACGACTTCCGAATCCGATTGCACGCTTTCCGAATTCACGTCGTCTGAATGCGATTGCACGCTTTCCGAATGCGATTGCACGCTTTCCGAATCCGATTGCAGAAAGGATGCGCTCAAAAATTTACACAAAATAGTATACACTCCCGTGCGCATCGCTGTAACCAAAATCAACCGCCTAATTGATATTAGAAATGAGAAAAATCTCTCACAGCGCACACGGATAGCACGAAGGACTAAACTTTTTCACTTTTTAATTTTATCTTCTCTCTGTGGCCGCTGTGGGCCCCGTGAGAGATAAAAGATAACTTATGCGGGGTGAATCCGGGAAAGGATCAGGAGTTGATTTTTCTCATGATTTCGTCGGCGTTGGCGGATTTTTTCAGTTGTGTAAAGATTTCCGGCCATTTTTCTTGGGCGTCCAGGATGAAGTCGATGACTTCGCGTACTGCGCCTCGTCCGCCGTATCGTTTGGCGATATAGTGCGATATTCGTTTGATGAGGGGATGAGCATCGCCGACAGCGGCGGCAAAACCGACCATACCCATGACTTCGGCGTCCCCAATATCATCCCCGATGTATGATACTTCCTCTTTTTTCAAATTATATTTTTTTAATAGTTCCAGGAAGGGGGCGGTTTTATCTTGAACTCCTTCAAAGTATTCATCGATACGGAGTTCCTCCGCTCGTTTCCGGACTGCTTCGGAAGTTTTTCCTGTTATAATCGCCGTCTTAATGCCGGCGAGTCCTGCAAAAATTACGCCAGTACCGTCTTTAACTTCAAAGGATTTAATCACGCCTCCGTCCGGGAGTACATAAAACCGTCCGTCCGAGAGTGTGCCGTCAACATCCATTATCAGTAGTTTAATTCTCCTGGCCAGTTCTTTTTGGTCCATTAGATCATCTCCGTTCTCCACAAATCATGCAGATGCAGTAAACCTCGTAATTGCTTGCTCATCGAATCCACCACCACCAGGCTGGTGATGGAGTGATCTTCCATGATTTTCAGGGCTTCTACTGCAAGGTTGTTTTCCCCGATAGAGAGGGGATTCCTGGTCATGCATTGACCTGCGTTTGCATTTGAAAAATCGATTCTTTTCAGAAGATTTCTTCTCAGATCGCCGTCGGTAATGACTCCTTTAACTAAGAAATCATCGTCGACAATGATCCCGATACCGAATTTTTTTTCATTTATAATACCGATTACATCGGTCATAAAATCTTTTTCGTGTGCGATAGGGAGTTCATCCCCGGAATGCATCAAGTGTTTCACTTTCATGAGTTTTTTCCCGATGGACCCGCCTGGATGGAAGAAGCGGAAATCTTCTTCGCTAAACCCCTTTTTTTCCATGAGGGCAATAGAGAGGGCGTCGCCGATGGCCAGGGAGAGGGTAGTGGACGTAGAGGGAACCAGGCCGATGGGACAAGCTTCTTTTTCGATACTGCAATCGATATAGACGTCGCTTTCCCGGGCCAGTGTGGATTTGATGTTTCCTACCAGTGAAATTAAAGGAATCCCGATGCGTTTAATATAATTAAGCAGCCTGAGGACTTCATCGGTTTCCCCGCTGGTGGAGAGTGCCAGGACTGCATCGTTGCTGTTGATAATCCCGATATCTCCATGGAGAGCTTCAGAGGGGTGTAAATATACGGAAGGTGTGCCCGTGGAAGTGAGGGTGGCGGAGATTTTGCGGGCGATAAGACCGGATTTACCCATCCCGGTGGTGACGATTCGTCCTTTTGTATTATAAAGAAAACCGACTGCTTTTTCGAAATCGCTGTCAATCCTTGAAATTGCAGTATGGATGGCTTTAGCTTCGATTTCCAGGACTTTTTTTCCTATTTCTATTATGTTCATAAGGCAATATTATATAATTTTTTTAGTCGAATTAATAGTGGTTTTAAAATTTTTAATTGAAGAGAATTGGAACCGTCGGATAGAGCTTGAGTGGGGTCGGGGTGTACTTCGAGGAAAATCCCGTCTGCACCGGCGGCAGCGCCGCATGAAGCCAATACAGGTATAAATTCCGGGCTTCCGCCGGAAACGCCGCCGGAAGCCGATGGCTTTTGCACGGAATGAGTAACATCCAGTACAACGGGCATGCCGGTCTCTTTCATAATGGGTATACTTCGAAAATCCACCACGAGGTTCCGGTATCCAAAGAAAGTTCCACGTTCTGTCAATATAATCCTGGAGTTCCCGGTGGATTTTATTTTATCAACGACAAGGGCCATGTCTTCGGGGGCCACGAATTGACCTTTTTTTACGTTGACCGGTAGTTGGGTTTTCCCCGCAGCGATCAATAAATCGGTCTGGCGGCACAAGAAAGCGGGGACCTGGATAACGGAGAGGACTTCTGCTGCGGCTTCCGCTTGCCAGGGTTCGTGGATGTCCGACAAAACGGGAACGCCGATTTCTTCCTTGACCCGGCGCAGGATGCGGAGTCCTTCTTTAAGTCCGGGACCGCGAAAAGAGGCAATGGAGGAGCGGTTGGCTTTATCGAAGGAGGCCTTAAAAATAAACTGGACTTCGATTTCGGCGGCGATTTGCTTGAGAGCTTCGGCGAGGGAGAGAGTGAACGCTTCGTTTTCGATCACGCATGGCCCCAGGATGAAAAAGAGTCCCTGTTTTCGTATATCGATGTTGTCGATTTTAAATTCTGTACTCATGTTCATTATTTGATTTTATCAATAAAACAAAAAAAATGCAATATCCATTGTCTGCTAAAATTCGCATCAAGTCGACCGTTTAAAAGAAAAAAAGCAGGAACCTTTTTGTAAAAAGTTTCCTGCACCTCCAAAAACTTTTATAAATTTATAATCAAAAGTTTTTGCGGGGGTCCAGGGGACGGTTTTTACAAAAAGAGCCCCCTGGTTAATCATCGAAAGGTTCTTCATCGTTTTTTTCTGAAACGTCGTGAACAGGCAGGGGCATATCCGGGATGCTTTCCAGTTGGGTGCTTTGTTTTCTTAGTTCGAAGAGTTCGTCGAGGGTCATGAGGATTTCGCGTTTATTTTTATTATCTGATGCGGAGACGACACTAAAATACTGGAGTTGGTCGATGAGGCGTCCGGCGCGGGCGTACCCGATGCTCATTTTTCGCTGCAAGTAAGAAGCTGAAGCCTGGCCTGTGCTGATGACGGTTTCTGCTGCTTCGTAGAACAGTTCGTCCATTTCGTTTTCTTTTTCTTCGCTGTTTTCTTCTTCTTTTCGGGCTTTGACCACCTGGGTGTTGAATTTGGGTCTACCCAGCCTGGATAGGTAGTTGACGACGCGGAGTGTTTCTTCTTCGGAGACGAAAGCGCAGTGGAGTCGAACGAGGGAGGCGGTTTTAGGGGGTAGGAAGAGCATATCGCCGTTTCCCAGGAGTTTTTCAGCGCCCATGACGTCGATGATGGTGCGGGAGTCGTGTTTGGAGGGTACGGCGAGTGCGATGCGTGAGGGGAAGTTATTTTTGATGGTACCGGTGATGACATCGATGGAGGGGCGTTGGGTGGCGAGGATGAGGTGGATGCCGACGGCGCGGGCTTTTTGGGCGATTCGTGCGATATCGGTTTCGATTTCTCGTTGGGATTCCATCATGAGGTCGGCGAATTCGTCGATGACTATGACGATATAAGGGATTTTTTCCGATTCTTCGAGTTTATCCAACAGCTCGTCTTCGGTTTGTTTCATGAGTTCCAATTTTTTATTGTATTGGTCGAGGCTTCGGACCTGGAGGAGTGCGAGTTTTTTGTACCTATTTTCCATTTCGAACACGGCCCAATCGAGGGCGTTCCTGGCGAGTTTGGTGTTGACGACTACGGGGGTGAGGAGGTGGGGCAAAGTATTATACAGTGCGAGTTCGACGCGTTTGGGGTCGATGAGTACGAGTTTGACTTCATCCGGTGAGGCTTTATAGAGGATGCTGAGTAATATGGAGTGAATGGCGACGCTTTTCCCGCTGCCGGTGGCGCCGGCGATGATTAAGTGGGGCATTTCGCGGAGATCGGAGATATAAATCTCGCCGCTCTTGGTTTTGCCCAGGGCGATGGTTAGGGGGGATCGGGAGTTCTGGTAATCTTCGGATTCGAGTACTTCGCGTAAATGGATGATTTCGCGTTTTTTATTGGGGATTTCGATACCGATGGCTTTTTTGCCGAGTATTCGTTCGATGCGGACGTATTGGGCTTTGGCTACGAGGGCGAGGTCTTCGGCCAGGGATGTGACATCTTTAACTTTAACACCGGTATCGGGTACAAATTCATAAGTGGTGATGACGGGTCCGGGTGTGTATTCGACGATATCGCCGCGGATGCGGAACTCGGTTAAACGGATTTTAAGTTCTTCTTTTTTGTCTTCCAGTTCTTTGTAGTCGATTTTGCTTTTTTCTGTGGCTGCGTCCAGGTAGGATAGGGGAGGGGGTTGATATCCGGTGGGGTTCGATGTGTCGCTTACCAGGTCGGCAAACAGGGAGGTTTCTTCCGGCAGTCGACTGGGTTCGCGGACCGCCTGTTTTTTCTGTTTGTCTTTAAATAATTTATCTCGATCGCCGTCGGTTTTATCTCTAAACGGGCGTTCTCTTACGAAATCGCTGTCGGGAAAAAGTCTGCCGTCTTTTTCGCGGCGGTCTCCCGGTTCGTCGTCGGTTTCGTATTTTTCACGGATGCGTTTCAGCTCCCTGGATTTCAAGTACTCCGCGTATTTTTTCTTTGCGAGGCTGCCGGCCCACACGAGGAACTTTGAGGTCCAGGCCGCCAAAAAGAGTAAAATCTTGCGGAGGGAGAATTTAGCCACGAGGATTAAGGCGATGATGATGAGGAGTAAAAATAATAAAGCGGAGAAAGCTTCTTTAACCTGGGCAATGAAAAATTCGGCGATGAAAAACCCGGCGATACCGCCGGATTTGATTTTTTCGCCGGAAATTTCGATGTAGGGTTTGATGCTGGAGAGGAAAGAGGAAAAAGAGAGGAGGAGGAGGAGGTAGCCGAAACTTTTGGTGATGATGTTGGGGATTTTTTTGTTGAACATGAAGAAGCCGGAGATGAAGAGGAGGTAGAAGAGGAGGATATATGAGGAGAAGCCGAAGAGGGTGAAGATGAGGGCTGCGGTTTGGGCGCCGAAGCGGCCGCCGTAGTTTTCGACGTGGGGGTTTTGGGTATTGTTAAAGAAGCTGGGGTCTGTGGGGGTGAAACTGAAAACGCTGAAGAGTAGGAAAATGGAGGTAAAGAGGAAGAGGATGCCGATGATCTCGTTTTTGAGGGAGAGTTCGTTGGAGTTTTCTGAGGGCTGCGAGTTCTGGTTTTTGGATCCTTTTTTCATTCTTTAGGAAGTATAATGGAAAGGAGGGTTTTTTGTCAAGGACAAATCGGGGGTAGGGATTCTTCTTTTAAAAATTTTTAAAAAAAAGGGGCGTGTCGGTGCTCCCTGGAACGCCCTGTTGAGCCAAATTTTCGAGGACCGAAAATTGGCGAGACGGGTCCCCGGAGCCGATGACCGGCGGAGGGGTGAAGTGGAAGGGGAAACGACTACAGCCCCCCTGGAATTCAAAAGAAGAATTGCTGTGGTGGTGGTGGAAAATCGTTCTTTTTTCCCCGGGGAGTTGAGGATATTTTTAATGGCAGGCTTCCGCCCTTGTGTTATGAGCATTTTCAGCCGGTGCATATTTCTATTTCCAATTTCATGCTGCATGTTGTGGATATTATACTCTATTTTAAGGGGAATGTATATCACATCCGGGATTAAAATGCAAATGGAAAATTGTTTTGACAGCAGTGGCCAATTAGATGCTTTAGATTTTGGGTGTTTTAAATGAAGACTGCCGGATTGGGAATGCGGGTATGTAATCCGCATAGGAAAGTTAACCTATGCCGACCCGGCAGCATAGGTAACTTATTTTCAATGAAAAATCAGGGGAAAAAGGGGACAGGCCGGAAAAAATAAAAATCCCCACACGTTGTGTGGCGACAACAGCTCCAAAAGTAAAAAAAAAGAACCCTTGTAAAATCCATTGATTTCGCTTAAAATAAAGCTTAATCAAAATCACCATTTGGAGGAACAATGAAAAAGTTGTTTATAATTGTAGGAATTATGTTTATCGTCTTGGGTTTGTGCACATTGCAGGCGCAGCAGTTCAAGAAATACCAGATCAAATCCGGTATCATCACCTTTGAAACCGCCATGACCATGGGGAAATTCGTGATGAAAATCAAGTCCGTGGTTTATTTCGATGATTACGGCATGAAAGAATGCAAAGACACGTATGATGATAACGGGATCAAGGAATCGTTTTTCAGTGACGGCAAGAATTTATATCTCACGATTTATGCAGAAAAAACCGTATATAAACGGGGAGCAGCATTTCGGGGAACGGAGTACAGGTTTGATTGGAATGAAATCGCTCCGTCCGGTAAGGCAAAAAAGATCGCCAATATGACTGTTTGCGGGAAGAATTGTGAAGCCTTTGAAATGAATGCCAGCGGTGCTTTGAATACGTATGCCGGGTGGAATAATATTTGTTTGTATCTCGGGGGTAATATGAAAGGCATGATTACGACTAACAAAGCCGTTAAGATCGAAGAGAATGTACCGGTACCCGCGGCGAAGTTCAAAGTGCCTGCCGGATTCGCCTTAAAATAAAAGCGTTTGCCTTTAATATCGATTGCTTCTTTATTTTGGGTAGACGAGGCAGCAGTTCGATTGCACGTGGTAGAAATGCCGGATCGATAAATATGACAGTTTTTTTAAATAAGAGAACCCGGTTCAATCCTTCGAATAAGCTGCCAAATGAAACATGATCGACTAAATGATGGCGGCTTAAAAATTGACTGACCGGTTCGGTTTTATCGCAGTCGATTTCTTTTAGCCTGTTTATCATTTGAAGATAGAGTTGCTCCCGGGTTTACTGTTCCTGAATTCTCGAATATTCGTACCGGTTTTCGATACGGCTTTTCATTCGAACTCGATGTGCGGTTTTTTTTTGAGCTGCCGTGAAATTAAATTTCTCACGGAGCTCGCATGGAGCACGGAGAGAAGATTATCCCGCAGCGGCTGATTATTAAGGAAGCCACCTTTAATATTAGCCTGACTTATGATACAATTAAACGGGCGATAAAATGATAACAGACCCCGAATCCAATAAGATTGTCGATTTAGCCGGGCTTACGGAAAAAGAATGGTTCATATTGAACAATCAAAACAAAGGAGTCGATCAATGAAACAAAGGAGCATAAAATGAGAACATTTGAAATCATTAGCTTAATTACACTGTTTTTTACCCTGGTTAGTATTTTTATCTCTCCCCTAAAACGGCCGAAGTGGATGGCTTTCCTTCCAAGTATGGCCTTGTTGGCCTCGGTCTTTAGCATTATTATGGAAAAGTACCGCTGGCAAATGGGACCTGCCTATATATTCATCGTGATTGTTTTTGTGATCAATTTCGAGAAACTCAAACCGGGCTATTTTGAACGAATACAAACCCACCCCCCAAAACGGAGATACCTGGCCGTTATTTCGGCAATAATGGGCCTGGTGATTTTTATTGTCGTGTTTACAATTCCTTTTCTCTTCCCGGTTTTTACCATGCCGGAACCGACAGGACCCCACAGTATAGGTACAAAATATTTCGAGTTTGTCGATGATTCACGGTTAGAGACCTTTACCAAAGAACGGGATGATAAACGCAAGGTATTTGTTCAAGCCTGGTACCCGGCAGTAATTACTAAAAACGCTTCCCCCAGGTATTATTGGAATAATGCCCGTGAAATGAGCAGACGCTTTGGCGAATTGAACCAAATGCCGGCTTTTCTTTTATCATACCTGGGTTTGATCAAAACCCACTCCTTTTTGGATGAAAGCCTTGCACAGTCAAACCAGCCCTTCCCGGTATTGATTTTTTCCCATGGCTATATGATGCTTCACACTATGAATACGGCATTGATGGAAGAGTTGGCAAGCCGCGGTTATGTTGTTTTCAGTATTGCCCACGCTTATGATGCATCTTTTTACGAAAAAGCAAATGGAGAGGTCATATTCTATGGTTTCGACCAGGGGATTGCCCAGGAGATGGATGAGAAATTGTCCCTGGAAACCATGGATAAACTGGTGAATACAAAGGACTTCAACTCAAAAGTGGGGATTTATAACCAATTGAATCAAAAGTTTCCCAAGGCCCTTGAAAGTATTCGAACCCGGGCAAAAGATATTTCCTTTTTGATCGATAAACTGGAAAAAATGAATGAGAATGATCGATTTTTCGCGGGTAAACTGGATATGGGGAAGATCGGGGTAATGGGAATGTCCTTTGGAGGTGCGGCAGCAGCTCAAGCTTGCCTGACGGATAAAAGATGCAAAGCGGGTGTTAACCTGGATGGGCAAATTGTGGGCGATCTTTTCGAGAATAGTTGGTCTTTCCCCTTTTTGTTCCTGACCAGTGAACAGGCCGCCAAACGGGTGGATAATCATATAATCGATCCTTATGATGACGTTTTATTCCAAAAAGCCGCCAGCCCTTCTTATATGATATCTATCAAGGGAACAACACACATGAATTTTTCCGATTGGTCGCTGTTTGACGGGTTTGCGAAATTAACGGGGATGTTGGGCGAAATTAACGGGAAACAGTGCTTACAAATACAAAATGAATGTATCCGGGTATTTTTCGATATATGCTTTAAAAATAAGGACAAGTCGATATTGAAAAACCTTCCCGGTCAGTACCCGGTGCTTGAAGTCATTATGAAGTAATATTAAGAAACCTATCCTGGACATCGCCGAGCTCGTTCGATAAAAATTCGCAACCCCACTACGTGGGGGATTATTGCAGGGCCGTTTCATCGTGCGATGTTCGCTTGGAGTGTCTGACTCGTATTTTATATTATTTCTTTCTTAATTTTGAGACAGTTTCCTACGTGGGGGATTATTATGGCACGCTGTGCCATCCTGCGACTTCCTTAATTGTCAGCCGCTGCGGGATAAAAAGATGACAGTCGAGAAAAATCATTAACTGGAAAACCGCAATATGATTTATTATTTGTTATTTATTAAGTGGTTCCAGGAAGAGAGGAGGGGGCAAGCTCCGTTCTTGCCCCCATTCAAATTGCTTTTTACATTTAATCGCACACTTTCAAATTTTAAACACTTTTTAATTCTTTTTATATTATCTTAACTCCTTAAAAACATTAAAACGCAATGTTTCGAAAAAAGTTCCCTGGTTCTTAAAATTTTTTTTACAATAATAATAAACCTTCCTGTAGACATATTCTATTTCGCTTTACGTGTTATTCTTTATTCGATAAGGGTAAACACTTTGTCCGTGGCATCCGAAACCGATGTGCCGAGTAGTTTTATTTTGATGCGGTAAGCACTGCCGGGTCTTGTAACTACGCCATCATCGAAAGTACCGACTTTCCACGAAAACGAACCCGGTGTGGAAGCGACTTTGGGGGCAATGGTGCCGACCAATTTCCCATTTTTCCAGAGGGTTATTTTTAATTTCCCGTTAAGGTTTTCAGAGTTCCATGTAATGGAGCGTAGAGAACCGATTTGTAATGTTTCGCCGCTGTTGGGTGACGTAATGGTGATGGTGCGAACGGTAGGCAAAGCACTGAATTTTTCGGAAGAGACATTGGTAAAGGTGGTTTGTCCATTTCGACCGGATAGGTAATAATTTACACCGTCGCCCTTCGATATCCCGAGGGTAGGTGGAGTACCCCAGGGATTAATATTCTCGTTGCCGCTGCCGTAATTGAATTGGATATTTCCTTCCGGGAAGAGAACAAGCTCGACATTGGCAAAGGTGTCATTCCCATATACTTTCGCTTTCCAGCGAATGGTCATGTAGCGGGGGTTTCCCGTGATATAAACATCGCAGCCGGAGGCTGAATCGGAGGTGTTCAAATCCGCCCATAAAGGTGCAATCCGTTTAGCCCCAGCCAGCTCGGATGTGGTATTGTCATAATCCGAATGGTCCGAAGAGCCTGTGAAATCCACGTAACCGTTGCTGCTGATATAAATGGGGGATCCTGCGGGAATGGTTTCGCCGAAAAAGGTAAAGTTAAAAGGAAGGTTGACCGTTATATAGCTGTCGTCATCATGGAAGTTTTGGGCAGTGCCTGCGTTCAAATATATATTGCTGATTAAAGACTGGGAGTAATAATTGCCGGGAGTGACGTTTATTAACTCGCAAAAGTGGTATAAGTCGATATGCTCGGCGTAGGTAAACTGCTGTGCGGCGCTTCTTTTTTCGCTGATCCAGGAACCGGTCATCGAGGTGTAAAATTCCTGTAGGAATTCTTCCCATTGGGTATTGGCAGGGAAATCGATGATGGTGCCGTTATAACTGGAGTCGAAACTGCCGCTGGTGGAAGGAAAATAAATAGCGAGTCCATGAGCACCGGACCAGGAGGAGCCGTGTTTTTCCCGGATCACGGCTGCGCCGATTTGGGTCATCACATTGTTTGCCGCACTCTTGACCGCAGCCTGGTTGGTATCCCAATATTCGATCATGGCCTGGGCAAATGTACTGATAGTGGAGGCGAGAGTTCCGAGTTTGCTAAGATCGAAAGCAGCCTGGGTTTCATCGGATCCATATGATTCGTAATAACGGTCTACAATGGCTGTACCGAGTTGAGATGCGGTCCAGGAGGGTGTAGTTTTTAAATCGGCCAGGATGGTATTATAAGGCCAGCCGGCATAAGGTTCGGTTTCTTCGGACCCGATCATCACTTCTCCATAGTTGCGAAGCTCATAAGCGACTTCCACCATACCCATCAAACAGGCGTCGAAGCCGATTAAGTTTGCTCCCCCGGTGGAATTCATAGCGCTTTTAACCTCGGCGGTATACAGGCAATCGCCGCCGTTGGTATCATCCCAGCACACGGCTTTAAAAATCAGTTTGTTTTTTTTCACTAGCTGGGTTTCTCGCAGTAATGCGGCTTTCGATTTTCGCCATCCGCCGCCGTGGTTCCATAAAACGACGGCGTATTTTTCAGCGGGGTAATTGGATTTTGCCCAGTTAACAAAACTGACCAGGGTGGCCGGGTCGCCCATATTGATTTCTCCCAGGTCCGACAAGGCGTTGGCTGCGGCAGGGGTCATGTCTTTGGTGACGTAAAACCGTTTTGCAGAGGTCCAATTATCATAGCGGGTATCATAACCGCCGATACGGTCGAATTGGACAACGATATTGATATCCGAGTTCGAGCCGACGGAGGCCATTTCCAAGAAATCATCGACACCCGCCCCTTCCAGGTTGTTATCTCCATCGAGGTAAACCATGAGTGTCCATTTGGCTGTGGCTGCTTGCAGCCCGTTTCCCATGTACAATCCAAAAAATACAGAGAGGAAAAGCATAACCATTATAATGATAATGTTTTTTTTCATCAGCGACCTCCTATTCGGAATACGGTTTATATTGAAATAATATCTTTCATCCATGTTCACATGTTCACTCATTCACATTAATATATTATATATGCATTTTTATTGCCAACGTCGATTCGAAGAAGTAGAAAGTTGAAATCTTCATCATTCCATACTATTCTAAATCTATGGAAAAGTATTTTTCGCTGCGTTAATATAAAGAGCAAGCGTGTTTATATAAACTATAAACTGTGTTCACTTTCAACTTTCACTCGATTCGATGTGCGATTAAAAAAGAGTTTCAAACTATGAGATAGCTGGGTTTTTGAAGCGTTTTAATCGCTCGAACTAATACCCAGGCGTTTCATTTTTTTATGGAGGCCCATATAGGTCATTTTGAGCATGCGGGCCGCTTTTGACTTATTCCATCCGCTTTGTTCCAGGACGGATAAGATAAAGGCTTTTTCGTCTTCAGGGTTATTTTTATCGATTATTAGCAGGTTATTTTTTTTGAGGTAATGGGGTTCGTCTTTATCGGATTTAATTTCGTCGGACAGGATATCATAGCCAACGGTTTCGCCGGGGTCGGTGAGGTTGACGATGCTGCGGATTTCGTTTTCCAATTGGCGGACATTCCCCTTCCATCGATAAGATTGTAAAGTTTCAAACGCTTTGATGGAGTAGCCGTTGATTTTTTTATTGACTTCTTTACAGAATTTTTGGGTAAAGAAATTGATTAAAGCGGAGATGTCTTCTTTTCGTTCCCGGAGGGGAGGTATAGTGATAATACGGTGAACGAGGCGGTAATAGAGGTCTTCGCGGAATTTTCCTTCGATAATCAATTGTTTTAGGTCCTGGTGGGTGAGAGAAATGATGCGGAGGTCGACGGAGATAGGGGCGGAAGCGCCGAGGCGGTAGAATTCTTTTTCCTGGAGAGCCCGAAGCAGTTTGGATTGTAAGTTGATGGGCATATCGCCGATTTCATCCAGGACCAGTGTGCCGCCGGAAGCGATTTCCAGTTTGCCGCTTTTCTGTGTATAGGCGCCGGTAAAAGCCCCTTTTTCATAGCCGAATAATTCGCTTTCCAATAGATTTTCAGGTATGGCGGCGCAGTTGATGGCTACAAATTTATGTTTGGCGCGAGGAGAATTATTATGAATGAGACGGGCAAACAACTCTTTGCCTGTACCGCTTTCTCCCTGGACCAGCACGAAGATATCGCTGTCGGATATTTTTTTTGCTTGAAGGATCAGTTCTTTCATTTTGATGCTTTCGGCGATGATATTCCCCTCTTCCACCGGGTATTCCTTCAAACCGGGGATTCCTTCTTTTTTCGATTTGTGGGTGAGCAGTTGAGCCAGCAGCTCGAATTCGGTCACGAGGCAGGAAAAAAAATCTTCCACTTTGATTATTTCTTTTTCTTTTTTCTTATGCCAGACGAAAATCATGGCGGTGTGGTCATCCAGGTTTTTTAAGGGGTAGGAATAAAAGCAGGTATTATCGTTCATGCCGGGTATAGGCTGAAGTAATAGTTTCTCACGGAAAATGGTTTCGTTATCGTTAACGATTTTTTTCAATAGAGGGATTTTAAAATCTTCGTTTCGGACGGAAAGAGAGATATTGAGGTCTTTTTGCTGCTTAGAAACGATGAATAGGCTGGCGAAATTGGAGAGGTTGGAGAGGTGGTTGGAGATATCCAGTAAGAAGTCGTTGAAATCGGTTTTTTTCAAGCCGACTTGCATCACGACTTTTAGGGTGACTTTGTAGATATCTTCGATGTAACGGGTCACGGCGTCGTCGAATTTTTTTTCGTTGTCGCTGCCGATGATATCGAAGATGGGGATGAGTTTCTCTGCCAGTTTGAATTCGTCCAGGTTACCTGATTTAAGAAAGAATTCTATTTTCCCCAGGATGAAGGATTCGCCGAGGGGGATGGTGGCTTCCATGACTTTTTCGCCCTGGTAGGTGATGCCGTTGGTGGATTGCAAATCCTTGACAAAAATAGTGCTGTCATGGTTTTCGATGGATACATGGCTTCGAGAGATAAAGTCTTCCCGGATGACCAGGTCGTTGTCGCGGTTTCTGCCGATAGTAATAACGGGTTTATTAAGCGGGAATTTTTTAATGAAACCCTCAATATAATACATCAGGTAGTTCATGTATTAATTATACCAGAAAACATCGATTTTACCAACATATTTTTTTGGTTCTTTTTCAAAATGTGTGGGTTCGGGAGGTTAATTTCATTAGGAGATGTCGTGGAAACCGAATTTCTTCCATTCTGCCTGTGGAACGGTAACCTTAATGATTTTCTTGATCTCTGTGTACTTCTTCCTAAGCGGGGCCTATCGGCGCGAGGGGGCAAACGGATCACGGTGTGTCTGCCGAAAACAAGAAAAGCCCCTGGCTTTATTTTAAAGCGAATTATAGGCTTAAGTTAGCGGCATTCGGGACAGGCAAGAAATCCCCTCTCACTTCTTTTTGGCACCGAGGCAGCCGAAAATACACGCCATAAAATCCGACTCATCCCGGTACTTGTCGCAAAAACCTTCACATATGCTTAATACGGGATCCATTTCATTCGGGCCGCTCTTTTTCTTCACCCCATTTCGAACCGGAACCGACTGCCCCGCCTCTGTATCTTTCACTCTTTCTTTTAACACCCTCCGTTTGCTCGTGAATTTTAAAAGGTCCCCCAATTCAATACCCACGATATTGCTTTCATCATCCATCGCATAAAACACGCCATCCTTTTCCCTGGAATCGGTTTGACAGCGAATAAACCGGTAAGGGAACTCGGTTCGGTGTCTTAATGTTCCGTCCGCGTTAAATACCAAAAGATCATATGCAAGCTCCCCGATGCTTCGAACCACGGAATTTTGAACGACATAAAACGGGCCTGTTTTAACGGCTGAGCTGGTGAAATATAAATCCAATCTGCGTTCGAACGAGGACATATCCACTTCATAGGGCTGTTTCCACGAGAGCGAGAGAATTGGGGCGGGCCGGCGTTTTTTCAAATCGTAAATCTCTATTTTACACATCTTACGGGTTTGAAGCCATGGAGTATGGGCGGCTAATCCATCCTTCATAAAATAAACCTGGTTCGACAACCGGGGGTAAAAACCGGGGAAAGGAATTTCTTTATGGGCTTTAACGAGTTTCCCGGCGGTTTTGAATCGGCTGTCGAGAAACGCAGCTACATGGGAATCGTTGGGGGTAAACGCGATGATCCGGGTGTCGGAAACGGCGATATCGGAATAGTTCCCCTCGATTTTTTTCTCATCGATGAAATTCAAATTCAAATCGTAAAACAGGATGGTCTTTCGTTCGTAATCGTAAACGGCTGCGGTCTTGGAATCGTAGATAAAAAACGATTTCGGGGAGAGCATTTTTCCCCGTTCATTGCCTTCTTCTGCGGCCACGGTTTTCCCGGGTTTATTCCCGGGAAACTTCACGATCCGTCGGTCTTTATAATTGAAGAGGTATAGGGACTCTTTATGGAAAACGATATCGAAGTCGGAGGGAGAGAAGCTTTCAAAGCCGAGGGACTCCAACTGCTGAACCGGGATGACGATTTTGAAATGGGGGAGTTTCCCCGCTTCTTGTTTCGGGTTGGGTGCGGGGTATGCGTTCGATACGAGGGAAAAACACAGGGTAACGAATAATATAATAGACAATACGGGTTTAATTTTAATTGGGTAGGAACCGATCATGGGAATCACCTCTCAATGTAACCGTGAAACGGGGACGCGGGATGTTTTACGGTTTTTAATTTCATGGATAATGTCGATCATTTTAGGGAATATGCCGGGGGAATACCCCATTTGGAGGGCCAGTATTTCGCCTTTTCCATTGACTGCAAATATGGAGGGAACCTGGGGCCCGAATTGGATACCGTCCTCGAACGTGATTTTCCCGGCACGGATCGAGGGGTTATCCGGGATGTCTATGGCGGGTATTGTTTCGGAGGAAAGTAAATAAACCAGGATGCCCTCTTGGGGTTTGAAGTTGGAAAAGTAAGCGGAGAAATCGTCCAGCAGGTTTTGGCAGGAGGGGCACCCCGGAGAAACGCTGACCAGGATATAATAATGGGGTGAATAAGCGGTAAAGCGAACCTGGTTTTGGGTTCCGTCTTTGGACTCGACATCAAAGGAGTAAAACGCACGGGGAAGAGGGGGCATGTCTCTCTTTTGGGTTTCGCTTTTTTTCTTGAAATCCAGGAGGCGGGTAAACAATAAGGCCATTAGCACAAACTGGACAATGATAATAATAAAATAGAAGATACGTTCTTTGGCGGTCATTTCATCAATCCGGGGATATCGATATAGGAGATGTTCTCGTTGTCGTCCATGAAATAGACCCTGGGGTCTTCCCGGTCCGTGGTATAGTTGATAAAGCGGTAAGGGCTTTCCTGGAGCAGCAGGAGCCGGCCTTTTTCATCGAAAACCAACAGGTTGTAGGTTCCGTGAGATTGTAGGTTTTTTATTATATGGGTGATTACTACATAATAGCGGCCGTGCTTACCGACATAATAACAGCTATATAGATTTTTCACGGCATACACGTCTTTTTGGTTCGGGGTAAAGGGTTGATCCCACGATAGGGTGATGGTTTTTTTCCTGGAGGTGATGTCGTAAATATCTATTTTACAATTTTTTGAGGGGTATATATAATAAGTATGAGCCGCTGTGTTGTTATTCATAAAATAGATCATATTCAACAACATGGGATAAAACCGGTCGAAAGGGATTTTCTTGTTGGCTTTAATGAAGGAATCCTTCACTTCGAAACGGCTGTCCAGGAAAGCGATAACATCCGATGCGGTGTAGTCGAGCATAGCTATCGGCGGTTTTTGGCCATTGCAATAGATTTTGTCGAAATCCGTTTTATTTTTTAATTCTTCCAGGTAATTCAAGTCGGGGTCGAAGAAGAGAATCTTTAGATTTCGAACATCCAATACGGCAACCCGGTTGTCATTTAAAAGAAATAACGACCTTGGAGTGAGGATTTCCTGGGGAGCCTGGCCATATGCTGCTTTAAAGATTTTCAGGGGTTTCATACTCCGGGTATCGAACTTAGCGATGAGTTGATCTCTAAAATTGAGAATGTAAAGGGAATCCCCTTTAAAAGCAAGGTCGAAAGGGTATTCTCCGAAATGTTCGAAACCGGTTTCTTCCAATGTTCCAGCCGGGATCATCACATGGGCATATTTGGGGATATCCCGCGGCGGTAAGAGTTCTTCTTTACCGGGATTGCTTGAACATCCTACAGTCAAAACGATTGCACCCATAACCAGTGCGAGGTAGAAAAATCGTTTCATCATTGGCTGTCTATCGATAATGAATTTCGAGGGTCTCTTCAGACCATAAGGGCGAATATACACCCATGTAAACACGCTTCATTTTCAAAGTCGGTGTATTGCGAGCAAAAATCTCGACATTCCGCAGCGATTTTTAACACATCGTCCATTACTGTGGCTTCCAAATAAAGAGCGATGGAAGCAAATAAAACACACAACGCGAGTCCTGCCAATATGAATTTTGATGAAAAAAATTTCTTCATGGTAGTTTTTATTCTCCTGTTCTCCCTATTTTCCAGGGGGATATTTCTTCAATAGGATTTCAAGGTCGATGTAAGATATATCTTCATCGTCGTCCATCACGTATATTAACATATCGTCTCCCTTTTTTTTAAAGGATATCATTTCGTAGGGGAGTTGGTATTTGATTATAAAGTCGCCTTTTTCGTTATACACCAGGATATCGTATTGAGGTGGGATGCCATATTTGGGGGTAAACAAATTCCCCACTACATAATAGGATTTCATTTTATCCACAAACATGGTGAAGTTCATATTGCGAAGGTTTAAAATGTCATCCTTTGAAGGCGGATTCGGTTGGAACCATTTCAGCGATACTAAAAATTTCTTTTTAACCGGGTCGTAGATATCCACCTTACAATTTTTCGTGGGGCATTTATAAAATCCATGAGCCAGGAGGCCGTTTCTCAAAAAATACCCCTGGTTGGAATATTGGGAGTTATACCAATCGATGGGAGTATTCTTGTTGGCCGGAACATAATTTTCGACAATATTGAAGTCCTTATCCAGGAAAGCAAATACCTGGTCCCGGTCATAAGTGAAAGCGGTGATTCCCCGGCTGCTGACAAATATTTCCAGCCACATAATCTTGATTCGCTTCTCCGTGATATAATTCAAATCCCGGTCGAAAAAAATGATTTCTCTTTTATGGATGTCGTAAACCGCAATGGTGCCGGCATCATAAGGAAAAATTTTTTTAGGTGCCAGCATATTTTGGGGGCCCTGTCCTCTTTCCCCGGTGAAGGTTTTCACCGGTTTATTTCCTATGAATTTGGCGATGGTCCGGTCTTTCATGCACAAGATATAGAGCGCATCTTTCTCGAACAACATCTCGAAGGAGTTGGCGGAAATGTGTGAAAAACCCGCATCTTCCAGGGAGGAAACCGAGATGAATTTTACCACGTGTTTCTTGATCTCTTCGTTCGTGGGTACGGATGCAGGAAGAACGTGAGTAATAAATGCCGCGAAAATAACTGCCAGAAAGACCAGGGTGGATTTTGTTTTTAATTTCAAGACAGGCATGTCGAATGAACCTTTAACCGTTACCGTTATTTCAAAGACATATACAAGCATCCATTCATACAGGCCAGCCACGCGCCATCGTGACTTATATAAATCTTACAAACATCGACGCAGTGTCCCAGGATTTCATCCGGGGAAGCGGCATAAAGGATGATGGAAGCGGTTAGAACCAGGACGCTTAACACTGCCAGGATAACCGCTGCGGATAATTTTTTCTTTAGTGTGGGCATATTTCCTCCA
>Ga0105104_10001356_pt1 | contig 18327 bp, 12 predicted proteins | sample PPLLaktember2015_3_FD_87034 | JGI IMG/M metagenome (GOLD analysis project Ga0105104, IMG submission 87034) | Freshwater sediment microbial communities from Prairie Pothole Lake near Jamestown, North Dakota, USA - PPLs Lake P7 Core (6) Depth... | ecosystem: Environmental > Aquatic > Freshwater >... | reverse complement strand
TTGCCGTCTCCGGTATCCTGTTGACCTGGGGGGTCTTCAGCTTCCGCCTGTTCGACGTCAAGCCGATAGCCCGCTCTGCGGTGTTCGAGCACACACGCGATGGAGCGTTCGTTTTTGATGAAAAGGACCGGCTGGTCGACCTGAACGCCTGCGCCACCCACCTTGTCGATCTCCAGCTTCCCCAGGCCATCGGCCAACCAGTACAGGTGGTGTTTTCCAAGTTCCCCCAGGTGGTGGATCTATTCCTATCGCGCAACGATGGGCATAAAGAAATCATCACCGGGGAGGGCGAGTCGCAGCGCTGCATGGATGTCCGGTTGACGGCGGTGAAAGATTCACACCACAGCCTGACCGGTTCGTTGATCGAGCTGCGTGAGACCACGGACTATAAGCGGACCCAGCTCGAAATGCAGAAATCTCATGAGCTGCTCACCGCCACCCTCGAAGCGCTGGCGGACGGTATCCTGGTCATCAGCGGGCGAGGCAAGACCTTGTGGTACAACCGTAAGTTTGCGGACATGTGGAAGATTCCGGCCGAGCTGACCAGCGCCGAGAATGACCAGGAATGGCTGGCATTCGTCGTCGACCAACTGGTCAATCCGGCGGCGTTTTACCGGTTGATGAACCGTCTGGTGACCCAACCAGACGCCGACAGCTACGATGTCCTGGAGCTGAAGGATGGGCGGCTTTTCGAACGCTACTCCCGCCCGCAGCGTATTGCCGAAAGGCGGATCGGGCGGGTGTGGAGCTTCCGGGATATCACCGAACAGCGCCGGGCGGAAGAAAAGCTGCGCTACCTGAGCACCCACGATATCCTGACCGGGCTGTACAACCGGGTTTACTTCGAGGAAGAGCTCAACCGGTTGGAGAACAGCCGCCAGTTCCCGATCTGTATCATCGTAGCCGACGTGGACGGCCTCAAAGAGACCAACGATCAGTTTGGGCACCAGGCTGGCGACGCGCTGCTGCGCAAGGCCGCCGATGTGCTGCGCCAGGCCTGCCGGTCTGAAGACCTGGTCGCGCGTATCGGCGGGGATGAGTTCGGCATCGTCCTACCGTTCTCAGACGCGGCGGTGGCCGAAAATGCCATCCAGCGCATCCACAACATCCTGGCGGTGGCTCGCGTGGGTGAAGGGGAGATCCCCATCTCGCTCTCGCTCGGCTCGGCTGCAGCAGCCAACGGCGATTCGCTGCGCAAGGTGTTCCGGTTGGCAGACGAAGCCATGTACCGCGTCAAAGTGGGGAGAAAACGCACGCGCGGCACCGCCGGACTGGTGGAAAATGCCGGCGAGCCGGTAGCAAATAATCATTGATAAAGAGAAAATCGGAAATATGAAAGGGGTGGCCGGCGTCCCCGGCCACCCCTTTCATAATTACATGACTGCTTTTGCTGGTTCGCCCTCCAGCGTGTCCTGCAGGGGCTGGTCACGCGTCTCCTGCTTGAGGCCCAGTGCCGATAATCCTCCAACCACGTACGCCCCGGCGTATACCGTCAGCGGGACGACCAGCGACACCCCCATCAGCGCTGCTCCCAGGCTGGGAGCGATCGCCCCGGCGATGCGGGTCATCCCACTGGCGAACCCCATCCCAGTGCCGCGGAGGTTGGTGGGATAGGCTTCTGGCGTGTAGGCGTAAAGTGCCCCCCAGGCCCCCAGCGCAAAGAACGACATCCAGATCCCCATGGCGACCACCAGCGGCAGGTTGGTGACCGCCGCGAACAGGTAGGTGAAAATGCCGCTGGCGACCATGTAGGCGGCCAGGGTTTTCCGCCGGCCCCAACGCTCTACCAGGAAGGCCGCCGATAAATACCCCGGCAGCTGGGCGAGCGCCAGGATAAAGGTGTTCTGGTAAACCGGCAGGAGTGCCATCCCCTTGGCCCGGAAGTAATTGGGGAGCCAGGTGAACACCCCATAATACCCGAGTGACATGCTGAACCAGATTACCCACAGCAGCAGGGTGGTGCGGGCCAACCCCGGCGCCAGGAGATCAGCCAGGTGCGGCTTCTTTCCGGTGGGCGGAGGGACGAGAGCGCCGGTTGGCAGCGAGACCCCGTTTTCTCGAGCCACCTGGGCCAGCACCTGCGCCGCCTGCTCGCCTTTCCCGCTGACCATCAGGTAGCGGGGCGATTCAGGGACACTGCGCCGTATCAGGAAGACGATCAATCCCGGAAGGGCGGAAATGGCCAGCAGCCAGCGCCAGCCAAACCGGGGCACAATCAGCCAGGCCAGCCCGGCCGCCACCAGGGTGCCTACCGCCCAAAATCCTTCCAGCAGCACCAGGTAGCGGCCGCGGTGGCGGGTGGGGAGGTACTCGGCAAAGATGCTGTAATCGACCGGCAGCGTGCCGCCTACTCCAAAGCCGGTCAGGGCGCGTAAAACCACCAGCCAGGCAAAGGAGGGGGACAGGGCTGACAGCAGACCGAAAACCGAATCGATGGCAATGGTGGCCATGAAGCCGATTTTTCGCCCCTTCAGGTCGCTCAGGCGGCCCCAGAACCAGGCGCCTGCCAGCATCCCCAGGAAAATCGCGGTGCCGAGCAGCCCTTTTTGCGGGTTGGTCAGGTTCCACTCCTGGCCGATGGCCGGCAGGGCAAAAGAGATGAGCAGCACCTCCATGGCATCGGCTGCCCATCCCAGGCCGCAGATGAGCATCAATTTTTTCTGAAACCTACCAAAACCGATCCGGTCAATGGCTTGGTCGAAGGTGAGAGGAGATGTCAGTGTGGTCATGTTGGGTTAACCTTGTGATGCGCGGGCTGTCAATGAACGATGGATTTCACCACTTCAACCCCATTTAAGGCCATGTGATATAGAAACATGGCGTGGATGGGATCCGCGGGGTGCGGCAGCGTGCCGATTTCCAGGGCTGCATCGACCGGAAGGTCGTAGGTATCCGTGCAGTCCTCCGGGACAATCACCCGGCGGTTCACCTGGCTGGAATTGGCATCCAACCGCAGGTGCATGGCAAGCTGGTAGGTGCACAAGTCGGTGCAGTCGCCGACCACGACAAACGTGTCCAGGTCGGGATGATCGTCCAGCCAGGTTGACAATTCGGTGTTGAGGCTAGCATGGATCGAGTTCTTGGGAAACGTGGTCATCTGGTTGTAGAAGGGGAGGGCTTTGATCTCGGGCACGGCCTCGGATTCGCTGGTGCCGCGCACGCAGTGCGCCGGCCATGCGCCAAACTCGACAGCCTCTGGCTCGTGCGTATCCTGGGCCAGGACGATGCGGTGTACTCCATGGTCCCATGCGTGGGTGAACAGGCGCACAATGGGCTGGACGATCGTCGCCACGCGCGGGCTGGCGAGGGCACCCTCATAGCAAAATCCGTTGATCACGTCAACCGATATGACTGCCCCTTTATCGGGCTGGGGAAAAGCCTGGTCGATGGTCAGGACCGGTAAACTCTCCAGCCAGGTTTCCAGATAATCGTAGAACGGGCACGCCTGATGAGCGAGAAATAGATTCTGCATGGGCCTCCTTTGTGTATATTATACACTAACTAGGCTCAAAAATGAAAGCGGGAAAACCCGCCTCAATTTATTCTGGCAGCAGTATACCGTAATTGCACCCTGATGTCAAAGCTCTGGCCCTAATGGCACAGGCTTGTTCCCGTATCGCTCTGGCCGTTCTCGCCGACGGGGATAAACTCCCAATCGTACCGGTCCGGGTGCAGGGTAAGCTTGAGGACACCGTAGAATCCCGTGATTCGCACCTCGCTGTGGGGCTGGACCTCGCCGAGCTGATACAGCCCGGCCCCGCCGGTGCCGGCGATGAACTGACGTATGCCCGTCTGTGGATCCACCTGACCGGCGGGGGTTAGCGGGGCAAAGCGTTCGTAGTGATGGTCATGCCCATTAATGATCAGCTCAGCCCCGCTGTCATACAGCGCCTGCCAGAAAGCGCCGAACCAGTTCGTACCGCCGTTGATCCCCGAGCTCCACTGAGGAACGTGCCAGTAGGCGAGGGTGCAGCGTGTGGGATGGGCAGCCAGATCTGCTCTCAGCCATTTGGTCTGTTCGGAATCAATGCCACAGCCGCCGCCGATGTCGCATTGCGAGTTAAGCACCACGATGTGCCACTCCCCCAGTTCGTAGCTGTAATAGCCCTTGCCCGCCGGACCGGCGAAGGTGCTCCCGAAGTATTGGTAGTACGGAGCACCGGAACCGGTCAATGCATCGTGGTTGCCCATGCTGGGGCGCAGGCGGTCTTTATATTGGCCCCAGTTGCGGTGAAAACACACGTTGTACTGATCGGCCGTGCCGCTGTCGTTCGAGTTGTCTCCGGCGGTGAAGATGGTTCCTGGGATGTTGGCGAGCAGTCCGGCGGTTAAGGCATCGTCTCCCAGGTCACACAGGGCAATATCTCCTGCCCCAACCAGGGTTGCCACATTGGTCTCCTTACCGTCATCGTGCAGGGCATCCAGGAACAGGCCGTATTTGGATGAGCTGGACCAATCCGCCGCCGCTTCAACGGCGGTTCCTTCCCCCCATTCATTGAACGTTGTGATCAGCTGGAACCTGGCCTGGGAAGCCAGCATGAGGCGAATCTGCGCATTCCAGCGGTCCAGGCGGCGCTCGAGGCGCTGCGGTTGGTTCGGTTCCCAAAAACCGGGACTGATGGAAAAGCTGTCTCCAATCAAGACGCCCGCAGCTTCCGTGGGAGCGACCTGATGCCAGGCTTCCGGCTGGCTGCTGCAGCTTCGGAAACCCGGGAATACACTCATCACCAGATAGGCGTTAACGGTGTTGGCCTGTTTCCAGCGGTCGACCATGGAGCAGCCATCCAGTGGATCTCCATGAACGAAAACCACCATCCGGCTGGCAATACGCAGGATGCCTGGATAGCTGCCGTACTGCGCCTGAAGGTATGCCAGGTCAGCGGCTATCTGCCCGACCGGTGGATCCCCCAGGCTTTCTCCTTCGTGGTAAAACGACCAGCGAAAGATGGATCCAACCGTTTCTTGCAGGATAACCGGGACCCGTTGGTCGGTAGGGTGGTTCTGACCCCACCAGGAAAGGATGCCACCCTGGATTTTCCCGTACAGCATGGCTTCGATGTGCTCTCGGATGACCGTTCGTTTGGACGAATCGTAGAAACCAAGCGCCGGGTTGTAGCGTGTATACGGACGGACACCTCCCTGGTCCCAGGCTTCCGGGTACCAGGGATAATAAAAGGCCAGGCGCAGCGGGAAGGACGGCTGCGAATCGGGTCCAGAGCAGCATATGCTAGGAAGGTATTGGGTGTACCCCTGCTGCCCCTGGCTTTCTGGGGTAGGTTGGAACGTTGGCGAAGGGGTAAAGGAAGGCGCCGGGTTTGGCGTTTCAGACAGGGCAGGCGGGGCCGTATCGGTCGGTGTTGGGGTAAACGTATTTGATGGGGCAGCCTGCTCCGCAGGGGTTTCCAGAACAACCACCTGGTCCGGACCGGTAGGAGTAAATGCGGTCCCGGGTGGCTGGGTTGGTTTCGGATTGCGGAAGGTACTGCTGATGAGCAGTCCCATTCCGGCCAGGACCAGGATGCCGAATGAGATGAGCCCGAACAGCCATATTCGGCGACTTTCTGGCATGCGTTCGCCTCCTTCTTAGGTCCACCGGGATTCTGTCCCCACTATACCATGGATCGCCCGATTGATCGTCCGCAGGAGAAGGATTAATCAATTCCGGCGCAGGCTGAATTTGTCGCCCAAGGATTTCGCCAGGCTCATGATCCCAGGCGCCAGAAGGCTGGCAGCCAGGCAGATAAGCAGATCCTGGCTGCGGAGGGCGGTGGTCTCAAAGAGCTCCTGCAGAGGCTCCGCGATGAACACAGCGGAGATCGCCGCCATTCCCAGCAAGAGAGCTGCCCAGAATGGCCAGTTTTCGGATCGAAAGAATTGCCTGGAAGAGGACCGTTCCAGCCCGATCAGGAGGGTATGCCAGACCTGGCCAACCATCAATGTGGCGAAAGCTAAATTAACGGTCGCCAACCGCTGCCTGTCAGGGTCCGGTCCTGCCTGTTCGAATACCACGGCCAGGCCTGCAGCACCTGCCATGGATAAGCCCCCCAGGAGGATTTGCCAGCCAAGGTCGTGGCGGGCGAAGAACGGTTCCTTGCGGTCGACCGGAGGACCGCGCATAGCGTCGCTGTCCTGGGTGCTGGTAACCAGGCCGGCGCCGAGGATCCCCTCCACCACCAACCCATACCACAAGACCAGGAACAGTGGAAGGACCAGCGGGACGCCGGACAAAAATCCGGCGAAGGCGGCGGTAAAGACCACCAGGATTCTGGCAAGGTTTCCGCTGAGAAACAAACGCACCAGGGTACGCACCGTCCTGTACGCCCGGCGGCCTTCTTCCACGGCCCCCACAATGGTGGCGAAGTTATCGTCCAGAATGACCAGGTTGGCGGCTTCTTTGGAGACGCTCGTCCCGCTAATCCCTTTGGCGACCCCGATATCGCTGCGCCGCAGGGCCGGGGCGTCATTCACCCCTTCCCCGGTGGTCGCGACCACGTGGCCGCGCCGCTGGAGGGCCTGGACGATGGCCAGCTTGTGCTCCGGTGAAATGCGAGCGAACACCGTCACCTCGTCGACCGACGATTCGAGCTGCAGCGGTGTAAGGCGGGCCAGGTCCTTCCCGGTCATGGCGCGAGGAGGTGCGCCATTGGTGATATGCAGGCTGCGGGCGATCTCCAGGGCTGTGGAGGGGTGGTCCGAGGTAAACATAACCGGCCGGATCCCGGCATTCCGGCATACCTTTAAGGCGGGCAGCACCTCGGCCCGGGGTGGATCGAGCAGCCCTACCAGCCCCAATAAGATGAGATCACGCTCCAGCATGCCAGCCAGGCCTTCGGAGCGCGGCACATCTTTGGGGGAGTGTGGGATGCTCTCGCGCAGCTCGGGAGGCAGGGCTTCCAAACGCGAGCGCGCCTTCTCGCCAAGGGGTTCCAGGGACGCCAGAGGCCGGTATGCCACAGCTGTCACCCGCTGACCTTCGCGGGCGAAGAGGATATTGGCCTTGCGGATGGCCGCGCGGCGTTCGGCGGTCAGGGGTTGAATCTGCCCGTCTTCCCAAACATGGCTGGTCACCTCCAGCAGGCGGTTCAGATTTCCTTCCACCAGCACCAGGTACGGGTAGGACCCTTCAAACAGAGCTGCCATCGAGCGCTCGTCCGGAGAGATATGGGGGGTGAGGCGGCTCCGGTGGACGGTGCTCATCCGGCGGCGGTCGCTGGAATAGGGCACTTCCAGGAGGCGAGGGAAGAGCCGTTCCAGGCGCGGTTTCCACAACCCGTAACGGGCAGCCGCAACCAGCTTCGTCCCTTCGGAAGGATCACCGATGGCGTGGTATTCATCTGAATCGTGTGAAACCCGTTCCAGGGCTGCATTATTGCACAAAGCCGCTCCCGCTAAGATTAATGGGAGTGCAGGTCCAGATGGTTCCTGGGGATACCCGGTGGATTGGAAAATCGGCTTGCCATGGCGCAGCGCGGCTGTCATCCGGGTTTGCTCACCGGTGACGTCCATGACGGTGATGGCCATGTGGTTTTCGGTGAGGGTTCCGGTCCGATCGGAGCAGATGACCGAGACCGCCCCCAGGATTTCCACGGTTGGGAGCTTCCGCACAAGGGCATTGCGGCGGCGCATCCTGCGCGCGCCCAGGGCCAGGACCAGGGTTACAAGCGTGGGCAGGGTAAGGGGGACTGCGCTGACCGCCAGAAACAGTGAGGCTTCAATCAGGGGGCGGTTGGGAAACCCCTGCCAGACGCCAGCTACCACCAAAACGACGACGGTCCCCAGACCACCCCAGACCAGAGAACGTTCCATAGAAACGATCCAGCCCAAGGGGTTGGATCCTTGGGCTGGATTGTGCATCCGGTTTGCCAGTTTCCCCAATTCCGTTTCCATCCCGGTGGCAACCACAACGGCCTGGCCCCGCCCTGAGGTGACCTGGGATCCCATGTAGGCCATATTACGCCGCTCAGAGAGCGGCCGCTCTCCGAGCGGTCGCTCTGCGATCGTCTGTTGTTCGATTGGGATACCCTGGGGGATTTTCTCAACCGATTGGGTTTCGCCAGTCATTACGGCTTCCTGGAGGCGGAGGTTGGCAGTCACCAGGAGGCGTGAATCCGCCGGGACTGTCCCGCCTTCTTCGAGCAAGAGGATATCGCCAGGAACCAGCGCCCACGACGGTATTTCCTGGATACGGTGTGAGCGGAGAACGCGAGCTACCGGATCCGCTGTTTTTATCAAGGACGCCAGGGCGCGCTCTGCCCGGAATTCCTGCAGGAATCCAAGCACAGCATTGACCAGGACGATCGACAGCAGGAAGCCTGCTTCGGGCAGCCGGCCTAGCCAACCGGCAGCCAATGCCGTTCCGATCAAAAATAGAGACAGAGGCCGGGAAAACTGGCGAAGGAACAGCGCTGCGGTGGCCGCGACCGGCAGGTCGGGCTGGTCCCTCTGCAGTTCGTTGGGTCCGTAGCGCAGCTGGCGGGCAGCCACTTCGTCTTCATCCAGCCCGGCCTCCAGGCTAACGTGCAGCGCTTCCAGGACCTCATCTGCTTCCAGCGTATGCCAGTGAGGGACGGTTTGAGGCTGTGGTGAGCGACCTTTTGTTTTGGAGGTTTGGCGTGCCACCGGTTTAACGTTTTCAGGCAGGACCCGCCGTTTGTGTCCGGGCGGGGGGCCGGGTGCTGACCAGGCGAATAACGAAGAGCAGCGTGCCGAAATAGATGAAATATGCCAGCACCTCGCTCAGGCTGGGATTGCCGTTGTATCCGAAGAGGGCTTTGAGGAGTTCGCCTGGGATGGACTGCTCGTCCAGCAGGCCGTTGGTATTCCACACATTTTCGATCAGGGGATGGACCCAACCCGCCTCATTAAGCTCGTGAACCCCATGGGCCACCAAACCGGAGGCAAATAAGATCAGAAGAATATTGGTCACCAGGAAGAACTGCCGCAGCGGAAGTTTGCGGGTGGTGGCGAACAAGACCCAACCCATCGATACGGCCACCAGAAGGCCGGCAACAGCCCCGGCCAGCGTGCCGCCCGGATTGGAGGTAAAGCGAGCGGCCAGAAGGAAGACAGCGAGCTCCACCCCTTCTCGCAGGACTGCCGAAAAGGCCAGGAGCGCCAGACCCATGCGGCCCGGATGGGCAGCTTCGCGTCGCACGTCATGCTCCAGATTCTTTTGCATGGCGCGCGAATGGCGAGACATCCACAGGATCATCCAGGTCAACAATCCAGCGGCAAACAGCATGGTCAGGCCTTCAAAGATCTGTGCGGCTTGCCCCTCGAGCTCCGCCCCAATGCGGTTCAGCCCGTACGAAACCAAAATGCTGAGCAAAATGGCGCCGATCACCCCGCGCCATACGACCGGTCGTAATTCGTTGCGGTTAATCTTTTTCAGTGTTCCCAACAGGATTCCCACGATCAGAGCAGCTTCGAGCCCTTCGCGAACCGATAAGAAAAAACTGGGTAGCATCAGCACGCTTCCTTGTACAAGAATGGAGATCGGCCGGTCGACCTTCTCACCCCTCCATAATCCTCTGTCGCCGGGGAGTTGGATAAATCCAATTATATAAAGATGGCCTTAATTGTCAATATTATTTTAATAAAAATATTGAAATCCCCGGGTGTCGTTCTCGACACCCGGGGATTTCAATGATTAACCCGGACGGCCGCGGCCGGTGGGCGGTGATTTCTTTCCCCCTTTTTTGTAGCTTACCCCGTAATACTCCGGCACCGTGATGCTCAAAAACCGGCATACCCGCTGGTCCATCATGCGGGTGCGCAGCCGGTCTTCGATATCGTTCAAGGAAAGGGAGGTGGTAATCACCGTCGGGAGCTCGGCCACATAGCGGTAGTTGAACAACTGGAACAGCTTCTCTTTCGCCCACGGCGTGGATGACTGCGTCCCCAGGTCGTCGAGGATCAGCAGAGGGGAGGTACGAACCTCCTCAAAACGGTGATCCAGACTTACAGGGCTATTCGGATTGAAGGTTGCTCGCAAGTGGTCCAGAAGGTCAGGAACTACTACAAATAGTGGTGGAAATCCGAGACTTGTTCGGAAATTCCCTATTGCTGCGGCTAAATGTGTTTTTCCGGAACCTGTTTTTCCGCTAATAACTAGCCATCCTTGTGGATTCTCGGCATATTGAACAGCAAAAGAAAGTGCCTCATCTAATAGCTTAACTTGATCAGCTGGTAAACCTACTCCATGTCGTGGATTAAAATTATCAAAAGATTTATTCCCATAAAGTCCCAAAGTTGACAGTTCTGGGTGGCCTGCTTCTTCTCTGGGATTACGGAAATCAGGAGCCAAAATACGAATATGGGTTACCAACTCTGGGTCGAGCAAGCGTGATCGGATGCGTCCCTCTAGCATTTGAAGATAAAGGTTGGTTGTAATGACCAGAGGAAGGCGGTTGACATATCGATAGTTGAGTATCTGGAACAACTTTTCTTGGGCCCAAGGGGTGGTATTTTGGGTGCCAAAATCATCTAACACCAACAAGGTAACATTCCGGATATCTTCAAAGCGCTCCTCAAAACTGCTCTCGGGGTTATCATACGATGATCGCATCCAATCGAGCAAATCAGGTACCGTAAGAAATAACGTAGGGGTTCCCAAGGTGACAGCTTGATTTGCAATAGCGGCGGCGAGATGAGTTTTTCCACACCCGTAGTTTCCATGCAAAAGCAGCCAACCCGTTGGGTGCTCCGCAAACATTAGGGCATGATTGTAAGCTAACTCGATAGATTTTGCTTGAGCTTCTCCAGTACCAAACCGTCCACGAGGTTGGAAACTCTCAAAAGTTAGTCCTTTTAAAGAATTCATACCGGATACTTTGAAAAGGTGTTTGCGAAGGAGATGTGTCTTCCGCAGTTTACGGCAATCACATTCAAAAGCCTGCCCAAAATCGGGATGTCCTACCGGGAGGTCTTTGGATATATACCCTACCCCACCGCAGATAGGGCAATTTGGATCGGCAGATCCATCAGACGAGGAAGCTGAATCTTTATAACCCGCCTCTATAGAATTCTCTTTGGAAAATGCAGCGGCAATGTTGCGCAAAGAATCATCAATCTTATTCATCGCGTTTTTCCTCCTGCCAGGAGCTCAGGATGGCTTCGATATAACGCCAGCGGCGGACGTTGTTTTCCACGGCAATGCGGATGGCTTCTTCGATCCAATCCGGTGAGTACGTCTGTTCGGCCTCGCGCAGCGTCTCGGCGATCATGGGGGTGAGCGGGCCGATATTTTCTTCGTACAGGCGGAAGATGTTGGGACGCTCGAGATTCAACCCGACCGGCTGGCGGAGGTCTGTCGTCGGCACCCAATCACCCGCCTGGATGGCGCGCAGCGCCGCCCGGCCGCGCGGGGAGTTCAGAAAGTAATACACCTCATTCCCGGTGTCGCTCACGATCTCGGCTTTGAGCAGCGTTCCGCGGGCGACACTGCGCTCCAACCCATCGCGCAGCATCTCGGCGGCAGCCGTCCGGTCGCTGGATAAACCGCTCAGGAAGCGTTCGTCCTGGAGCAGGTCGTTGTAGCGCAAGTAGCGGAAATTCCCCTCCATTTGTTCCAGGCACCACAGGATGTAGAGGGTCACTTTGAGCTCGCCCAGGTGGTCGATTTCGGGCAGCAGCTCGGTAAACAGGGTGCCGGGGATCTGGACCAGGCGCACCTTGCCAGATGGAAAGCCAGAGAAGGTTGACACTGCTATCTGCCTTTTTGTAGGTTATCAAAACGAGCAAGGTTGTTCAGGAAGGCTACCCCAATACCAGCATGGGTGGGACCGTTCCGGTGTTTGGCAACGATAATTTCCGCTTTATTTGTGCTTTCTTTTTCAAGAGCGTCGGGCCGGTGGATGAACATCACGATGTCGGAATCCTGCTCCAAACTTCCGGATTCTCTCAGGTCCGAAAGGATGGGTTTCTTATCGCCGCGCTGCTCGACCGCCCGGCTGAGCTGGGCTGCTGCCAGAACGGGTACATCCAGTTCGCGGGCTAAAACCTTGAGGTTGCGCGAGATATACGACACCTCCTGGACCCGGTTCTCGTTGCGCACATCGCCGCTCATCAGCTGCAGGTAATCGACGATCACCAGGTCGAGCTGGTACTCGAGGTGAAGACGCCGGCACTTGGTGCGCAGCTGCAGCGGTGTGATGGCGGGGGTATCGTCCAGGAAAATGTGCGTATCGCTGAGCACCTCGATGGCGTGGGTGAAAAGGGGCCACTCGTCCTCGTTGAGCTTGCCGCTGCGCAGACGCTGGGTGTCGATTTTTGTCTCCTGGGCGATCAGGCGCTGGACGAGCTGCTCGCTGGACATTTCCAGCGAGAAGATGGCGACGTGCTTCTTGTGCTTCTGCGCCGCGTTTTTGGCGACCGAGAGTAAAAAACCGGTCTTCCCGCTGCCCGGACGCCCGGCGACGATCAACAGGTCCGATTTCTGTAAACCGCCCAACAAAAGATCAAGGTCGATCAACCCGGTTGGGACCCCATACAGTTCGGCGCCGCGCTGGTAGAGCTGGTCGATGCGGTCGTAGTACTCGCTGAGCACCTGCTGGATGGGCTGGAGGTCGTGCCGGATGCGGCGTTCGCTGACCCCGAAAATGGCCTTTTCGGCTTCGTCGATCACCGTATCGACCGCGTTCTCCCGGTCGTAGGCCATGCGGGCCACCTGATTGGCGGCAGACAGCATACGGCGGCGGATGGAGTTCTCTTCGATGATGTGAGCGTAGGCCTCGGCGTGCAAGGAGGTCGGCACCTGGTTGATCAGGGCGGTCAGGTATGCCGGTCCTCCCACGTCCCCCAGGCGGCTCACCTGGTCGAGCTCTTGCGAAACGGTCAAGAAATCGATGGGGGACCGCCGTTCGTGCAGGCGGATAAAGGTTTCCCAGATCCATTGATTGCGCAGGATGTAAAAATCGTCCGGCTGCAGGAACTGGGCAACATCGTAATAGGCCTCCGGGTTGATCAACACCGCGCCCAGGACAGCTTCCTCGGCTTCCCGGCTGTGAGGGACGACGTAGGACGAAGCGTCTGTTTCGACGATGCGGGATTCTTCGGGGGGGCTGAAATCGCTCATGATGGAAAGGCCTTGAGAACCGGTAGACTCGAAAGGTACGGCATTACTCGTAGATGTTGGCTAGGGTGGAATCCAGTTTCGCAGGGGGATTCCCTGCGTTCCAGATTCTGTTTCTAACGAAGGATAGGCAGAACCGGGGCGGGAGACCGGCAGCATCCGTGTGCGCAATCCTGACCTTTCCCGGTTGGTGGATGATTTACTGCAATCCAGCGAGATCAGCCCTTGCCCCGCTTAGGCTTGTCCTCTTCATCCGGGGAATCATCTTCATCGCCCGAATCCGTTATATCGCCCAGGTGGAGGTTTTCCAAAAAGTCCTCGAATACCGAGAGCCGTTCTTCGCCTGGCTCAGGGGGCGGCGGGGGGCTGAGGGGAGCAGCCTGGGCCTGTGATTCGGCGCTCTGCGGGACGTCCTGTTCGGGAACAATGCCTGCCCCGTCCATAACTTCTTTCGAGACCAGGATCGGCACATGTGCCCGAACAGCCAGGGCCAGTGCATCGGAGGGGCGCGAATCGATTTCCAGGATGCGCCCATTGGCATTCACCACGATATTTCCATAGAATACTTCATCACGCAGTGAGATGACCTCTACCCGTAAAAGATGAACGTTCAGAGCGTTAAAAACGTTTTTCAGCAGGTCGTGGGTTTGCGGTCGAGCCACCTCTACTTCCTGCAGGGCTATCGTAATAGCTTCGGCTTCGTAAGGTCCGATCCAGATGGGAAGATAACGGTCGGCCTCCGACTCCCTCAGCACCACAATTCGCTGCTGGTTGGTCAGGCTGACGCGAACGCTATCGATGACCACTTCAACCATTCTAGACATCCTACCTCCCTTACCACGTACCTGCAATTGATTCCGCACTATTTTAACACGGCGGTCCATAGGATGCAACTCGACCCATAGGATGGGGTTTATAATGTGGAATGCTGGCCACTAAAAGCGAGCCGCTGTTAGCAAGCCGCCTTGAGTGAGCCGCGATGAGCGAGCGCGATGAGCGGACTCTCTTGCGTATCTCTGTTATAATAGTGGCACGCTTATACAATTCTGAATGTGTGGCTTGCGGCCTGTGAGCACGTGGCCTCAATATCTTTCACCCCTGGTTGCTTTCTTTGCCTGGCTGTGAGGGGGTCTTGAAAGCATGTATGTAACTGTCACATTTCTGTCCGGAAGCCGAGTGATGACATGAAAGCCACCATCCTGCTCATCGAAGGGAAACGATCCGACCACACGTCGTTCGCCATGGGGCTGCAGAAAAAGGGGTATCAGGTCCAGGCAGTTCCCAACGGCAGCAAGGCCCTGGAATGCCTGGAGGCGTTCGATCCCGATCTGGTGGTGATTGATGCTTCCTCACTGCGGACCAGCGGGCGGCGTATCTGCCAATCCATCCGAAAATTGATTACGGGTCTTCCCATCGTCCTGATTGCCGACCGGTCTCAAGAGACCTCCGAGAAGGCGGGCGCCGATTCGGTTCTGTACCTGCCTTTCACGGTGCAGAAACTGGCCAACCGCATCAAACCGCTGCTCCCGGTGGATGAAATGAACCTGATCCACATAGGACCCATCCGCCTCGACCTGGAACAGCGGCGGGTGCGTTGCATGGGCAAGCAGTCGAAGCTGACCCCGCGCCTGGTCGGTTTGCTCAAGATCCTGATGGAACACCGGGGAGAGGTGATCGAGCGGGGGAAGCTGTTCAGCCAGGTCTGGGAAACGCAGTACACCGGCGACACCCGCACCCTCGATGTGCACGTCAGCTGGCTGCGCGAGGCGATCGAGGTGGATCCGCGCCGGCCGCGCTTCCTCAAAACCGTCCGCGGGGTTGGATACCGGTTGGACGTGTAGGAAAGATCATCCACGAATTTCGCGAAAAAAGCCATCTACGAATAAAAAAAGCGAATCCCCGATTTCGGGGATTCGCGTTCCAGTAGTTGTAGGTTGGGTTGAGCGGAGAAGTGCAAGGCAACCCTGAACGCTGTGTCGCAGCGAAATCCAACACCGCCCTGTCTCTCCTCAAGGTGGGATTGGGAATCAACCGCTCCGGCCGGACCCGGGTCGGGTCTACGTGGCTGACCGCCAATGTGATCGCCCTGGTCTGTGAATCGCAACTCGATCCGGAACGCCAGAACGTAGACCCGCCCCGGGGATCGCTAGACCGCTTTCTCGTGCCCTTTCGTGTTTTTCGCGACCCAGATTGTGTCTTTCCACCCTATGGGATTAAACCGTAGTACACTTTGCTCCCAAACGCCAGGAACGCAATCCGGTTGGGGCCGATCGCAAAGGCTGTCGCCGGTCCAGAAGGATAGGGGGTATCGCTGGTGGATGGCAGGCGCAGCTGGCGCTGCAGGTTCAAGCGCAGGCTGAAGTGGTAGATCGACTGCGAGCCGGGTTCCAGCATGTACACCGAGGGGTCGGGGGGAGAGGTGAAGAGCAGTTGGGAAAAGGCCGTGCCGGGCAGGATGGTCGGGTCGCTCTGACGGCCGGGGCGCGGATCGCTCAAGGAGACAGGCTCGGTGCACCGGGTGGTATATCCCCCGGTATACGTGACCGTACACAGGGTGAGATGCCCATCGGCGTGCAGAATGTACATGTCCTCTCCATTGACCGCCAGGTCGATGGCGCTGGACAGGTTGGGCGTGTCCCCATTGGAAAAGAACAGCCCAGGGTCCTCGCGTACCGAGCTTAACCCCGCGTATTCCCAGATGGCATTGTTTAGCGGATCGAGGACGTACAGCGTGTTGGCGTCCAGGGCAATGGCTTCGATTTTCCCCCATCCATTGGCAGGCAAGCCCATCGGGATCGACGTAGGCACGCCTCCCGGGACGCAGAACAGGGCATTGCCTTCCCCATCCACCGCCACAACCGAAGCCTTAAACTCGTTGCCTTTGGGCATCGGCGCCAGATCGACGAGCCTGCCGATGATAATGCTGCCCGAAGGGCCGGGCTCGCAGCGGAAATCGGCATCTACCTCGTATCCCTGGCCGGTGATCACGGACCGGATGATCCTGCCCTGGGTGGCATCCAGTATGTACAGGTCGGCCGAGGAAGCGACCATGTCGACCACATTGACCGTTCCGGCCAGTTCGCCGCGGATGGCAGGTTGGAAGTTCAGCCGCACGACCAGCTCCAGCTCGTCCAATCCGCTCTGCGCCTCCAGGCGCAGGAGGCGCGATTCTTCTTTGTTCGGGCGGTTTGCATCGGCCTTATCGAGGTACGCCAGGGTTGACAGCCACGCCTCTCGCAGCACAGCCGGATCGGTCTGGTCCCGGGTCTGCTGGGAAGCCTGGACTGCCTGGTTGTAGTGGACCTGGAACTGCTGCTCGCGGCCCTTCTCGAAGTACACCATCAAAGCGGCGACAACCACCACCATCGGGACCGCGATGGCGATGAACGCCATGCTCAGGGGCGATAGGCTGGCGGGCTGGCCGCCCTGCCCGGGAAGCAGGCTGGCCAGGAAGCGGCCCACCCCGCGGGAGGACGCCTCCCGTGCTTGGCGGACCTTTCTCAGGCTGCTGGACAGGAACCGCAGCGCGGGTACGGCCGCCGGCCGCGGCGAGGAGGGCGGTTCCGCGACGGCCGGGCGGCTTTGACGGAGATTGTCCTGGCGGTAATCGTGAACGGGCGGCGTGCCCGTCAGAACCTGGCTGTCCCGAGGCCTCGGATCCGGTTGCGGGAGCGGTGGCTGCTGAGGTCGCTCGCGCCCCCGCGGCCGCTCGCGGGAGGGCCGTTTCGGCGGTTCGGAGGCTGTCTGCGGGGCTGGAACGGCAGGTTCAGGGAAGGGTTGTTCTTCGGGTAAGATTTGAAATTCGCCAGCCGTGTCCGGTGTACGCGGTTCTGCGGAAGCCGCCTGGACCGCAGAGGCGGGTTCGGCGGCGGCAGAGGGTGGGGCTGCCTCAGGCCTAGCCGGCAGCTGGATGTAGCTGGAGGAAAAGCGGCCCTGGACGGCTTTGCCGGTCCCCGGTTGGAACTGTACCAGCGCCGCCCGCATCTGAGGCGGGTTGAGGATCAGCAGGTGCTGCCGGAGCAGGTCGGCATTGGGCAGGGACCCGTTGGTGGGACCCGCGCCGCCTGCGGATGAGTCTGTCCAGATGGGGGTGGGTTCCGGGCTGAGGATCAGCCAGCTCCCGGCCTGGATGGAAGCCTGAAAAAAACGCAGCGGGCTGCTGCGGCTGAGCCCCATGCCCCGGCTGCCAGCCGGGTCGTAGAAACGGCGTTCGCCGGTCACATCGATCAGGCCGGTAAAAGCCGGGCCGCCTTGGGCGAGGAAAAGGTCGTCGCCGCGCATGACCGCCAGGTTGAGCACCCCGGCGGACTGGCGTCCCGAGCTTGTGCTGCGTAAGTTCCGGTCGAGCAGGAACGGATTGAGGGCATCCCCAACCGCTCGCATGGCGGCAGTGATTGAGCCGGGGGTCTGGAAAAATGTTTCCGAGAGGCGGGTGGACAGCTGCTTGAGCTGGTCAGCCGGCAGTGGCGAACTTCCGAGCAGGCTGACCAGGAGGATAAGCGTGTCTCCGCTGCGCCCGCGTGCGGCACGCCGCGGCGCCGGTAAGACGATCAACCCGGGCAGGTCTGTTTTTTCCTGGCTGTCCTGGATGTGCAGTGGGTAGTAGGTGAAATCGAACACGGGTCAGTAGGTCTTCGGATGGATTTTTCGAGCAGGATAATCCGATTATACTGGCAAAACCCGTTGTTTACAGTTCACAGTTTACTGTTCACAGTTTACAATACTCTGTGCTGTGGACTGTAAACTGAGAACTTTAGGAGAGAAGGGGACAGGAATGGAATGTAAAGTCATCCGGACGGTGGAAGAGTGGGAACAGATGGCGGAAGCCTGGAACGCGCTGCTGCGCGAGAGCGCCAGCCATGTGCCGTTCTTGCGCTATGAGTACCTGCACACATGGTGGAACACGAAAGGCGGCGGGGAATGGCCCTCAGGTGACCTGGCGATCGTAGCTGCCTGGGAGGGCGAGAAACTCATCGGTGTGGCGCCGCTGTTCTTCGCAGAGAACCGGGAGGGTGAGCCGGCCTTGTTGCTCCTGGGCAGCGTCGAGATCTCGGATTACCTGGATATCATCGCCCGCCCGAAGGATCTTGCCCGCTTCCTGGACGAACTGCTCCCCTTCCTGGCCGGCCAGGTCCGGGCCGGATGGAAATCCCTGGATTGGTACAACCTCCTGGAAGATTCGCCGAACCTGCAGGCGCTCGCGCAGGCTGAGGGTGCGCAGGGATAGGCCTACCCGGTGGAGAAGCATCAGCACC
>Ga0105104_10001355_pt1 | contig 18329 bp, 14 predicted proteins | sample PPLLaktember2015_3_FD_87034 | JGI IMG/M metagenome (GOLD analysis project Ga0105104, IMG submission 87034) | Freshwater sediment microbial communities from Prairie Pothole Lake near Jamestown, North Dakota, USA - PPLs Lake P7 Core (6) Depth... | ecosystem: Environmental > Aquatic > Freshwater >... | reverse complement strand
CGCCCTGGAAGCCGGCGCCACCCATATCGATACCAGCGTGCTGGGCATTGGCGAGCGCAATGGGATCACCCCGCTGGGCGGCCTGATCGCCCGCCTGTACGCGGTGGACCCGGGCCTGGTCAGCAAATACAACCTGCCCATCCTGCTGGAGCTCGACCAGTACGTCGCCCAACAGGTGGGCGTGGATATCCCATTCAACAACTACATCACCGGGTTCTCCGCGTTTACCCACAAGGCCGGCATCCACGCCAAAGCCGTGCTCAACAACCCCTCCACGTATGAGATCCTGCGCCCGGAGGATTTTGGCCTGACCCGCTACATCCACATCGCTCACCGCCTGACCGGTTGGAATGCCATCCGCTACCGCGCCGACCAGCTCGACATCCCCCTGACAGACGACGAGATCAAGCGTATCACCGAACAGGTCAAACACCTTTCCGACCAGCGCAACATCACCCTGGACGAGGTCGACAGCCTGCTGTACGCCGCCCACAACCAATCCGTGGAAACTTTTGACAGCTCCTCGGATTCACCTTCTACCGAAAGGAGCTACCAACATGGCACAGACGCTCGCTGAGCAGATCCTCTCTCACGCCGCTGGCCATCCGGTGGGGGCCGGCGAGCTGGTCATCGTCGAGCCAGATGTGGTGATGAGCCACGACTCGCTCACTCCCAGCATCATCCGCATCGCCCAGGACGAGCTGGGTATGCCCGAGATCCGTTTCAAAGACCGGCTGGTCTTCGTGCTGGACCACGTTTCCCCGCCCGCCACGGTGGGCACCGCCAATTCGCAGAACCAGGTGCGCCGTTTCGCCCAGGAGCGCGGTATCCGGCTGTTTGACGTGGGGCGCGGAATCTGCCACCAGGTGCTGGTTGAAGAAGGCATCGCCGGGCCGGGCAAGATCGTGGTCGGCTCGGACTCGCACTCCACCGGGTACGGCTCGGTGGGGGCATTTGGCACGGGGATGGGCTCCACCGACGTTGCGCTGGTGTGGGCCACCGGGCGCACCTGGCTGCGTGTCCCGGAGACGGTGCGCATCGCCATCCAGGGCCGGTTTGGAGAGTGGGTCACCCCCAAGGACCTGGCACTCAAAATCTGCAAGGAGCTGACCATCTCGGGCGCCAACTACGCCGCCCTGGAATACCACGGGCTGGATTGGCTGGACCTGCCCGGGCGGCAGACCCTGGCCAGCATGGCCGTCGAAGTGGGCGCCAAGGTGGGCATCGTCCCGCCCACCGGGCTGGAGGATGAGGGTATCCATGCACCAAACTGGCTGTACGTCGACCCGCAGGCCGCCTACACCCAAACGCTGAACATCGACCTGGCCGGTCTGACCCCGCAGGTCGCCATGCCGCACGCCGTGGACCACGTGGTCGATCTGCCGGACGTCTCCGGCACGCAGGTAGACGTGGTCTTCCTGGGCACCTGCACCAACGGGCGCTACGAGGATATGCGTGACGCGGCCCAGGTGCTGCGCGGCAAGCGCATCTCCGAGCGGGTGCGGCTGCTGGTCACCCCGGCCTCCAGCCGGGAGCTGGCGCGCGCTGCGGCGGACGGGACGCTGTCGATCCTGATCGAAGCCGGCGCGGTGCTGACCAGCCCGGGCTGTGGGGCATGCATGGGCCGCCACCAGGGCACCCTGGGCGAGGATGACGTGTGTCTGTCCACCGGCAACCGCAACTTCCGCGGGCGGATGGGAGCGCCCAGCGCGCAGATCTACCTGGCATCCCCTGCCGTCGCCGCCGCCACCGCCCTGACCGGCGCCATCACCGACCCGCGCGAGATATAAAAGATGTTGGCGGCCGAAGGTCCGACCCGCGTATCTTCCATTGTGCCGCAGGGTCTGCCCACAGACACGGGGATCAGAGATCCCCTTCGAGCCTTAATCAAGGATCTCACGCAGAGACGCGGAGCCGCAGAGAGATACTTTATAACTCTGCGATCTTTGCAGCTCCGCGTGAGACAGAATTCTATATCGGAGAATCAATATGCCTAGAGTATGGAAATTTGGATCAGATGTGGATACCGACCAGATCGTGCCGGGGAGATATGCCCCGTATATGCGCCCGGACGCAGATGTAGGTGAGGCGGCCTTTATCGAAGCCCGTCCCGAGTTCGCCCAGACCGCCCAACCCGGCGACGTGATCGTCGCTATGGATAATTTTGGCTGCGGCTCCTCGCGCGAGTACGCCGTCGAGGCCCTCAAGCGCCGCCAGGTGGGCGCCATCATCGCGCGTGGTTTCGCGCGAATTTTCTTCCGCAACGCGCTCAACCTGGGCATCCCGCTTTTTACCGCCCCCGAGCTGGTGGACGCGCTCCAGGACGGCGATCCGGTTACCCTCGACCTGGCCAACAGCCGGGTGGTGCGCGGAGAGCAGGTTTTTTCGCTCCCCGAGCTGCCCGCCTTTGCCCGCGAGATCCTTGCGGCGGGCGGGATCGTCCCCTACGTGCGCGAGCACAAACGCTTCCCCGGGGAGGCCTGAGGATGCCGCAGCTGTGTGTCATCGAGGGGGACGGCATTGGACGCGAGGTGGTCCCCGCGGCCGTTGAGGTGCTGAGGGCTACCGTGCCAGGCCTGGAAGTGTTCCCCGCGCAGGCCGGTTGGGAATGTTTCCAGCAGCGCGGGGTGTCCGTCCCCGCCGAAACCCTGGAGAGCGTGCGCGCCTGTGGAGCGGCCCTGTTTGGCGCGGTCTCCTCTCCCGCGCGCAAGGTAGAGGGCTACCGCAGCGCCATCCTGACCCTGCGCCAGGAGCTGGACCTGTACGCCAACCTGCGCCCCGTGCGCGGGCTGCCGGGGGTTTCGCCCCGCCCGGAGATCGACTTTGTCATCCTGCGCGAGAACACGGAGGGGATGTATGCCGGCCGGGAACGCCGGGAAGGGGATACGGCCATCGCCGAGCGTGTCATCACGCGGGCCGCCTCGCGCCGGGTCGGGCTGCGCGCCCTGGAAATCGTCCGAGCCAGGCAGAGGAAGCGCCTGACCATCGTCCACAAGGCCAACGTCCTGCCGGTCACGGATGGGCTGTTCCGCGACACGATCCTGGAAACGGCGCACGAGTGCGGCGCGGAGCGGGATGGGATCGTCATCGACGAGCTGCTGGTGGACACCGCCGCCTTCCAGATCGCCAGCCAGCCGGAGCGCTTCGACGTGCTGGTCACCACCAACCTGTTTGGCGACATCCTCTCTGACGAAGCCGCCTATTGGTGCGGGGGGATGGGGCTGGCGCCCTCGCTCAACTGGGGAGATGGGCTGGCGCTGGCCGAACCCGTGCACGGCTCGGCGCCGGACATCGCCGGCAAAGGCATTGCCAACCCGCTGGCCGCCATCCTCAGCGCCGCCCTGCTGGCCCGCCACGCCTGGGGTCTCTCCGAGCCCGCCGCGCGCATCGAAACCGCCGTCCGCACCGCCCTGGCCCAGGGCCTCCCCGCTACAACGGTTGAGATCACACGCGCTATTTTGGATCGATTATCCCATGGATAAACTGGCTCAATCTCGCGCCAAGACGCCAAGCCGCAAAGAAAATTTAATCTTTTCTTGGCGTCTTGGCAACTTTGCCCGAGAGAACTACAAAACCAAGAAGGATTCAAGTTTATGAAACTCGCTGTCTTATATTCTCGCGTACGCGTGGAAGAGAAATGGATCTTCGAGGCTCTCGACCGGCGCGGGGTCGAGTACGACAAACTGGACGACCGCCAGGTGCGCTTCGACCTGTCGGACCCCGGACCCTGGCGCCAGTACGACGCAGTGCTGATCCGCAGCCTGTCCTATATCAACGGGCTGTACGCCGCACAGCTGCTCAATGCCTGGGGCATCCCGACCGTCAACCCGGCCGTCGTGGCCGCCACCTGCGGGGACAAGCTGGCAACCACAGCCGCCCTGGCGCGCGCCGGGATCCCACAGCCGCGTGTGTGGGCCGTATTTACCCCCGAGGCGGCCCTGGATCTGATGGAGCAGATCGGCTACCCGGTGGTGCTCAAACCGGTGATCGGCTCGTGGGGACGCCTGCTCTCCAAGATCAACGACCGCGAGGCCGCCGAGGCGGTCCTCGAACACAAGGAGATGATGGGCGGCCTGCTCCACTCGGTGTTTTACATCCAGGAGTACATCCAGAAGCCCGGGCGCGACATCCGCAGCTTTGTGATCGGCGACCGCACGGTGTGCGCCATCTACCGCAATTCGGACCATTGGATTACCAATACCGCGCGCGGCGGCAAGGCCGAGGTCTGCCCGGTCACCCCAGAGCTGGACCAGTTGAGCGTATCCGCCGCCCAGGCAGTTGGCGGCGGGGTCATCGCGGTGGATATCCTGGAGGACCCGGACCGCGGCTACCTCATCAATGAAGCCAACCACACCATGGAGTTCCACTCCACCGTCCCACTGACCGGGATCGATATCCCCGGGATGCTGGTGGATTACACCCTGGAACAGGCGCGCGAGAGGGTGCGCTCGTGAAGCTGGCAGGACCCAGGGCGGCCCGCCAGGTGTATTTTCCTTCCAAGGAGAATCCTGTGCAAGGATGGTCGGGGGTGTGCAAGGATGGTGGGGTTGGACGATTATCGTACGGCTGTGCAAAGATGGTTGGGGCTGGACGATTATTGTAGGGCTGTGCAAAGATGGTCGGGGCTGCGCAATTGTTGTAGTGGCGAAGCATTCGGAAGGGACCGGGGCTTATCTAAACCAATTTGTTCTCCGAATGCTTCGCCACTACGTCAGCCTTCAGACCCCCACGCTGGCCATCAGACCCCTCCGTCTGCCATCAGACCGGTCGGGGTAGGGGCGTAGTCCCTGGGGTAGTAACCAGGGGCGACCCGCGCACTGGCAACCGGACCGATCCGGCACTCTACCTGGGTCGCCCGGGCTGTCAGAGGACTCGCCACCCAACCAGGGACTAAGCCCCGACAAATGGGGGCGGATCGGGACCCAGCAGAGACCACGGCTCACAAGGGTCCCAGACAGCGGGTGTTTTGTAAAGACGCAAAATTTTGCTTCTCCACAGAATACACCCGCTGTCGTAAAGCCCCGCCCTCCATGGCGTACCCTCTCCCGGGTGGAATGGCAGAGAGGGAGATTCCTACCGCAGATGTAGGAACTTCCCCGTTTCTTTTCGAGGGAGAATTGTTTAGACTTAGCATCTAGAAACATTGGTTAGAAGCAGAAAATTTGCGAAAGGCAAGCGGTTGGAACAGGCGGGAGAGACTCGAGACGTAAAACTCGGCAAGCATTTCAAACCCCATAAGCTGTGGGACCTGGCTCGCCAGGACCGGCCAGAATGGCTGGACCAGGGGTTGGGCAGCGATCATGACGTACGCCAAAACTTATCCGAGATGGCGCGCATCAACCGTTTCCTGGGCGGAGACCGGGCTTTACTGCGCCACCTGCTCCCGCGCCTGAAGGCTCATCCGGGCCCGGTCTCGGTTTTAGACCTGGGGACGGGTTCCGCCAGCCTGCCGGCTCAGCTGCTCCGTTGGGCCGCCCGCGCTGAAGTAAAGCTGAGCGTGTTTGGCCTGGACCGCTCTGCGCGCTGCATCCGCTCGGCATTGGAAAACACCCGCGATATTGCGAGGATCCAGCTGCTGCAGGGTGATTCGTGCGCTCTCCCTTTTGCCCACGCCAGGATCGATTACATCATTTCATCCCTTTTCCTGCATCACTTTTCTCCGGCCGCGCTGGTTGGCCTGCTCCGCTCGGCGGCAGAGAAGGCCGCATGCGGGATCGTGATGAGCGACCTGGTGCGCGGCAGGCTGCCCCTGCTGGGGTTTGGGATGATCCAGCCGATCCTGGCGCGCAATCCGCTGACCCGCCACGACGGCGCGCTCTCGATCCGCAGGGCTTACCGGCCGGCCGAGCTGCTGGCGATCGCCCGCCAGGCGGGGCTGCCTGGGGCGCAGGTCTATTCGCACTGGCCCTGGCGGATGACGCTGGTGGTGGACCTGTGATCGTTCGCTGTATAGATGCACTGATCATTGGAGGCGGCCCGGCGGGAGCCAGCGCTGCCATCACCCTGGCCCAGGCGGGCTGGGAAACCGTCCTGGTCGAGGCCAAGGCCTACCCGCGCGAGATGTTGTGCGGCGAATTTCTCTCTCCAGAGTGCCGTGTCCTGCTGGCCGGCCTGGGGGTTGGAACCGGCCACGACAGCAGCCCGGGCGCTGCGGCAGCGGCTCCCGCGACAGCGCAGGCAGCGAGCAGCCTGCGCGGGGCCGTGCCGATCCACACCGTCCGGTTTCACGCGGATGCAGGCCGGGCTGTATGGGAAGCCGCCCTGCCCGGCCCGGCCCTGGGGGTCAGCCGGAGCGAGCTGGATGCCTGCCTGGCGGAACGAGCCCGGGCGGCGGGAGTCGATCTGTGGGAGGGCTGCCAGGTCAGCGAGGTCAGCGGGCGCCTGGGCCGCGTATTCGAGTCCGAAATCAAGGGGACGCGGAAAACCAGCGCCGGGCAGACCTGTATCCGTGCCAGGGTAGTGGTAGGGGCATACGGCAAGCGTTCCGCGCTGGACCATGCCCTTGGGCGCAGCTTCATCCGCAAGGCACAGCCCTTCGTGGCATTAAAGGCCCATTTCCGCGGGCCGCCACTGGACGGCCGCATCGAAATGCATGCTTTTCCAGGCGGGTACTGTGGGGTCTCGGAGATCGAAGGCGACCAGCGCAACGTCTGCCTGTTGGTTCGCCAGCCGGTGTTCCAACGCTACAGCCAGGGGGAAGGCGAGCCTGCCCAGAACTTTATCACCTGGATGCGCACGCAAACCCCCACCCTGGACGAGTGGTTGAAACAAGCCGAGCCGGTCTACCCGCGCTGGCTGGCCATCGCGCAGGTACCCTTCACCGCTAAAGAAAGTATCGCAGGAGATATCCTGATGGCGGGTGACGCGGCCGGGTTGATTGCTCCGCTGGCCGGGGATGGGATTGCCATGGCCCTGGAGAGCGGCCAGATGGCCGGGCAGCACCTTATGGCGTTTCTTAGCGGGGAGCGGGATGCGGAGAGCCTGCGCCGCACTTACTCGCGCGCCTGGCAGCGAAAATTTTCCTTACGAATGGGTCTTGGCAGGCAGCTTCAACCACTGCTGCTGGATCCAGCCGCGGCAAAGTCAGCCTTGCGGCTGCTGGCTGCTTTTCCGCCGTTAGGGTCTCTTTTGATCCGCTGGACGCGGGGGAACCTCTCCCCGCCCCTCCCCTGGACAGAACACCAGGATCTACGACCCGCAAACAGGGAGGGAGGCTGAGCAAGCCAGGCGAGTCTTCCTCCCCCGTTTTTGTTCTTCAAAATGCGGGAGGCCAGGAGGGGGTTGGGCTGGCCGGAAAGGACAACCTGCTTAGCCAATGGATGCCTGCGTCTCGGCTCTCTACCCCACCCCAACCCCTCTCCAAAATGAAAAACATTTTGGAGAGGGGCTACTCCCCCGTTGGCGGCCTCTGGAGTTGGATGTACTGCTTTAGGTGGGAGGTCAGGTGGAGGTTCTTCGCCCCTGCCAATCGGATCTACCTTGCAAGTTTGATGAGGAGCTAGAATGACCGAAGCACATATTCTGGCGCTGGGGACCGCGGTCCCTGAAGCGCGCTACGACCAGGCGGGCCTGTTCCGCGAGCACGTAAAACCGTATTTTCGCCAGAACCGGCACGTCGAAACGATCTTTCAAAATGTGGGCATCCGCACTCGCTACCTGGCCGCCCCGCCAGATTTTTACCGGGTGGAGCGCGGGACTCAGGCGCGCAACGAAGCCTATCTGGTGATCGCCCAGGAGCTCGGCAAGACGGCCATCGAGCGCTGCCTGGGCAGCGCCGGGCTGGATCCGCAGGCCGTGGACGACCTGATCGTGATCTCCTGCACGGGGATCGATACCCCGGGATTGGATCTGCTGCTGGCCGGGAAGCTGGGCATGCGCTCCGATCTGAAACGCAGCACTATCCTGGGGATGGGCTGCTATGCCGCCCTGCCGGGGCTGTCGCGCGCGCGCGAATCGGTCCTGGCGCGGAAGGGACGCCGGACGCTGGTGCTGGCGGTCGAGATCTGCTCGCTGCATTTCCAACCGGAGGATGCCTCGACCGAAAACGCGGTTTGCACGGCCCTGTTTGGAGACGGCGCCGCCGCGGTGCTGGTTGAGAGCGGAGATGTGCATAAGGCTGAGGAGCAAGGCACGCAGACGAATGGCGGGCCGCAGCTGGTAGATTTTGCCACGCACTGCGATTACCAGACCCTCGACCAGATGGCCTTCCACCTGACCGACCATGGTTTCCAGATGGCGCTCAGCTCCTACGTGCCGGCTATCCTGGGAGCCAAGGTCGAAGATTTTGTGGATGGGCTGCTGGGCCGCAACGGGCTGCGCCGCGGCGATATCCGCGTGTGGGCAGCCCACCCGGGCAGCGCCAAAATCCTCGATTACACCCGCGAGCGGCTGGATCTGCCGGGCAGCGCGCTGGACTGCTCTTATGCGGTCCTGCAGGATTTTGGGAACATGTCATCTCCCACCATCCTGTTTATCCTGGAAAGGCTCCAGAAAGAGCGCGTCCCGCAAGCGGGGGATTACGGAGTCCTGCTGGCCTTTGGCCCGGGCCTGACCATCGAAGGGGCGCTGGTGAGATGGTGAACCTGGCTGTATGGACGACTCGCAGGTTGAAAAAATCCCGCGAAAACCTACCCAGATCCACCAGGATTATGGTATAATCCCTCCTCGCTAGAAGAAATGCCCTCGTAGCTCAATGGATAGAGCGCTTGCTTGCGGAGCAATAGGTTGGGCGTTCGAGTCGCCCCGAGGGCACACATAAAAAAGACGGACACAGGCTGTGTCCGTCTTTTTTATATTACCGGGTACGAACGCTCAATCGATCCAGGCCACTCCGTATGGAAGCAGGTCCACCTGGAAGGCGCCGTTTGAAGCGGTCACGGTTTCACCCGCCCGGCTGCGGAAGGCCTCCGGCTCGCACATTGCTTGTTGAGCGGTGGTTTCGTCCAGGCGGTGGAGGGCCGCCTGTTTCCCAAAGGCCGGCAGGCTGACGCGCTGGGTCTCGGGGGTGTGGTTCGCCACCAGCACGCGCCGGCGGCCGTCTTTTTCGAGCACCAGGCCACTGATCGTCATCGGATCGCTGGATTTTGTGGGGACGACTTTTCCGCCGGCAAACTCCCCGACCGAGGCGAAGACGTGGTACATCGGGTAGACCCCGCCCGGGTAAGAGCGGAAGACCGCCGGGAGCGGCGAGCCGCTTTCGGTCTCCATCACCCCGCGCCAGCCGGTGGTCTCGAAATAGGTCAGGCTGGCCGAACCAGCTTGCGCCAGCCAGGCAATGCTGCCCAACGTCCAGCCCGCCCCAAACAGCGACATCTGGCGGACTTCCACCTGCGGCGGCATCTCACCCGGTTTCAACTCCGGGGCCGGACCGGTCGCGTATGGATTAAAACGCATCTTGAAAGTAATTGGGCTGACCATCACCGGCAGGCCGTTGGCGCGGTAGCGGGCCGTGGCCACCGCCTGGGCCTGCGCCTCCAGGGTTTCGATCATGGATGTGTTGTCAAAGGCGTGCACCTCGCCGATGATGGCGAAGGCCGCCTGGTCGATCTTATCCAGGGGCGGCATGTTGCGCTGCATAAAGATCAGGTCCGTGTTGGTGCCTGAGGCAAACTTTGCCCCAGGGACCAGGCCGTCCAGGTGCTGTCGGGCCAGCTCCACTACCTCACGGGTGGGGGAGCCGCCCAGGAACTTTTCTTTGGCGGGATATACCAGCCAGGTGCGCACGGGCGGCGCTAGCGCTTTGACCTGTTCTACCAGGGCAGCCATCTGGGGTCCGGCATCCTCAGGGACCCACAGCGCCACGTCCAAACCCACACCGAGCTGGTTGGCTTCGGCGGCAGCCCGGGCCAGGGTTTCGCTAAAACCGGCGCCTTCCAGGTGCAGGTCCACGCGCAGGTGGTCCAGGTGCAGGGCGCGCAGGCGCTGGATCTCTTTTCCGGTGAGCGGTTGGGCATGGCTGGCGGCGCTCAACCCGAGTGTGGGGAGAGCAGCGGCCGGCGCGCCGGCCTCAGGGATGGTGGTCAAGGCCAACCCCGCGGGAGACTGTCCGTGACCGTCTTCAGCTTCTGTTCCAGACGTAACCGGCTCATTCACCAGGCTGATTCGGATGGTCTGTTTGATCCGCGTACCGGCCTGGATCTCGACCGGGTAGAGGATGCGCAGCGGGGTGCAGAAAATCTTATACGAGGCATCCGTCCAGTTGCGCTGGTCTTCCATTTCAAAGATATCACCGCTGAACTCAACCCGCGCCCACAGCCCCGGCTCCACCTGGTAGGTCAGCGTGCGCATCTCCGCGAAGGGAGGCACGGGCTGGTCCGGGACGATGTAGACCGGCAGCTCAGCGCGCGAGCTGGTCCCATCGACGTGTTCCACCTCACAGGGCGCGCCGGAGGCGGAGGCCGGGTGGAGCACGCAGAACCCGATGCGGTTCTTCATGAAGGTAGAGCGGGCTTCCCCATCCATGGTGAAGGTCAGCGTGCCATCCGGGTCGCCGGTAATGCTGCCCTTCCAGGCGAAGTCGATCTCACCGCGCTTGTTCTCTACATCATAGGTAATGCGGAAGGAATCTTCGGCGATATCCATCTGAAAATTGGAGTAGACGGGTAGGATCGTACCCCAATTGCGGTCGCGGATGGCGATGTAGATGCGCCTGACGATCTCCCGGCTGCCCATGGAAATGTAGCGCAGGTCGCCCTCCTCGTAGATCAGGCGCAGCGGCCCGGCGCGCAGCTCGGTCCGTTCCGGAAGCGGGTCTTCCTTGCCGTAATACAGTACATTCTTTGGAAGCATAACCATCCTCCTTCAAAAGCTTATTCACCGCAGAGACGCAGAGAAATTAATTCGGATAACATTTACATTCTCTACGTTTATCTAAAAAACTCTGTGCCCTCCGCGTCCCTGCGGTCAGGTTTTTACTTTACAGCAATCCCTTGCGTGATGGCTTTGACTTCCGCCATCACATTTTCGGGTTCGAAGACCTTCTTCCAGTCCGGCTGGAAGATGTTCTGGCGGGCGCGGGAAACGGCCAGCTTGGCCCCGTCTGAAAGCTGAGCGTCGATATATTTGAACAGGATCCCGATATTGACGTTCATATGTCCCAGGACGAACTGCCGGGCGGCTTCGGCCGGCACGCCGCGTTTGACCGCCTCTTCGATCGCTTCGGTCATGATCACCATACAGGTCAGCACCACCGTCTCGGAGAGGGCCGGCTCGAGAATGGCCATCTGCTCCACCGTCACGCGGTAGACGTTCATCACCGGTGAGAACATGGCCCGCACCAGCGCTTCACCCTTTGCATAATCTTCCTCTGGACCCTGCATCAGGCCCGCCACCACGTGCTGCTTGGCCTTGATCGCACCGAAGAAATCCATACGCGCCTCGGGGTCGGTCTCGTCGTTGACCACCGGAGGGTGACAGGGGTGGCAAACGAAGATAGTGACATCCTCGCGTTCGGGCAGCTCGCCCCCGTGCGGGGCAGCCGGGTCGAGCAGGATCAGCATGGCGCCCGGTTTCATCCAGGGCACGACTTCTTGAGCGACCTTACCGATCAGCTTATCGGGGATGGCGAGGACGAGGGCGTCCGCCACGCGGGCTGCCGCCTCGGGGGCGGTAGGCTCCAGGCCGCGCTCGCGCAGCACGTTCTGAGCAGCCTCACCGGCCTCTACGTACAGGGTCTGATATTGGGGCGCTTCCCGCAGCCGGCGGGTAATGCGCGATCCCATCTTACCAGCAGCGCCAAACAGAGCAATAGTTGTCATAAAGATCTCCTTTTTTAATATGATGATCTGGTTAATGGTCAGGTTCTGACAAGCAATCCGCGAATTTCGCCCTGGACTAAGACATCCAGGCCAGGCCAATTCCGCGAATAAAAGAAAATTTTAAGAACCTTTCACCGCAAAGGCGCGAAGAATGCTAAGGAAAAACAGTACAAACAGATTTTTCTTGGTTTTGCATATGATCTCCTGGCGGCCTTTGCGTCTTCGCAGTAAGATTTTGGTTTACGAAACGGCGATTTATCGTCTACCATCACCTTTTACTGAAAGTGGATTGTCTGATCCTTGGCTGCCGATTCGTAGGAAGCGAAGACCAGCCGGACGGTCTTGAGATTGTCCTCTCCGCTGGTTTCAGCCCGGCCCTGTCCGGTCAGGTCCTCCAGCAGGTTGCGGTTGCACGGCACGATACTGGCATGGACCACATCGTAAGCCGGGTCCGCCCAGGGGTAGAGGGGCGCCGCCACGCGGTGGGAATGCGTCCCTTCGCGGGTGGTCACGCGCAGCGAGTAACCGGGGGCCAGCTCGAGCGAGCCCTGCTCCCCTTCGATAAACAGCAGGGTCTGGGGGAAGCACTCCCGCTCCAGAAAATTCTCGGCATAGGCCATATTCACCGTGACGGTGATCCCCCGTTCGGTGCGCAGCATGATGGTCGCCACATCCTCCCCGCGGATATCGGTATGCACCTGGTGGATCTGGCAGTACAGGCTGGCTGCCTCGCCAAAGAAGAAACGCGCCAGGTCCAGGGTGTGGCTGCCCAGGTCGGTGATAATAAGATGTTCCAGGGTGCGCAGAAACGGCTGGTTGATGAAAACCGGGAACCCGGAGATCATATCGATCCGCGCCCGGAAAGGAGCGCCGATCACCCCACTGTCCAGGGCCTCCTTCAAGGCCCGCATGGGGGTTTGCCAGCGGAAATTCTCGTGGATGTAAAAAGGGACCCCGGCTTCCCGGCAAACGGCCACCATGCTCTCCGCGGTTTGCAGGTCCGGAGCCATGGGCTTCTGGCAGATCACCGGGACGCGGTACCTGGCCGCCAGTTTGACCAGCGGCTCGTGCGCATCAATCTCGGCAATAATATCGATAAAGTCCGGCTTTTCGGTGCGCAGCAGCTCTTCGGGGTCCCCGTACACCCGCGGGACGCCAAACTTTTCGGCAACTTTCTCCGCCTTGGATACGGTCCGGTTGTAGAGTGCCACCAACTCCACGCCGCCCACTTCAGCCCAGGCGGGGATTTGGTAGTTCGACCAAAAACCGGTCCCGAACACAGCAAATTTTTGGGGAGCCATAGAAACCTCCTGGTTTTACACGCTCATACGGATGTGTTTCTTTGTGTCCCTTTGTGGACAAATTTTCTATGGCTTTAAAAGCACTTTCATAATATTGTGGTCTTGAACCATTTCGAACCCACGGGCGTAATCTTCCAGGGACAGCACGCAGGAGACATAGGGTTTCAAATTCAGTTTACCGGCGTCGATGATCTGCTCCATCCGCCGCCAGGTCATGGCGTTGCGCCCCATGACGGCCTGCAGGCGGATTTCCCGGCGGGTCATCTTGAAGAACGGGTTGAAGCTGACCGGATCGTTGAAAGTACTGATGGTCACCACCGTCCCGCGAATGCGTACCATGTCAAAGGCCTGTTCCAGCACCCGCTGGCTGGCCGCCATTTCGATCACAAAATCGGCGCCCCGGCCGTGGGTCAGGTCCAACACGCGCGCCACCGGGTCTTCCTTCTTGGCATCCAGCACCAGCGCGCCGGTATTCCGGCGGGCAAAGTCCAGGCGCGCATCCGAAATATCGGTAGCCACTACATTCACCCCAGCAGCTTCCAGGCACTGCACGGCCAGCACGCCAATTGGCCCGCAGCCCAGCACCACCGCCCAATCTCCGGGGTCGTGGTGCTCGCATTCCACCGCATGCATGGCGATCCCCAGGTTCTCCAGCACGGCACCCTCCTCCAGGCTGAGGCGATCGTTGAGCCTGCAGATGGAACGCTCAGGCAGCACGGCGTACTCGGCGAAGGCTCCGCGGCGCTTGCCGTAGATTTCGCGGTTCTCGCACATATTGGTGAAACCTTCCCGGCAGTTCCGGCAGGTACCGCAGTAGAGGATCGGATCGTTTACGATGCGGTCGCCGGGTTTGAAGTCCTTCACCGCCGGACCGACTTCCACCACTACCCCGGAGGCTTCGTGGCCCAGCACGGTGGGGAGCTGTAAGGTCTTGTCATTGGCGGCCCACTCGTTCCATTCGTAAACTTTGACCTCACCCACACACACCGCGCAGTATTCGACTTTGAAAAGAACATCATCCGGGTTGCGGACCTCGGGTTTGGGAATGTCGGCCAGGGTCAAACCAGGTTCGGGGCGGTCTTTGAGTAATGCTTTCATGGCTGCAAAATTCCTTTCGTGGGTAACAGTTTAAATCCCATAAGCGGATTTCATTATCCGGTCAGGTCCCCAGCAGCAGAACAATCGGCGGGAGGGTCAGGGCGCTGAGGGCCGAGGAGAGAAACACAACCGAGCTGATAAATCCCGGCTCAATATTATAGTCCAGGGCCAGGATGCTGGTCGCCACGCCGCTGGGGGTGGCCGATTGCAGAACGCTGGCCTGTACAGCCGCAGAGCTGAGCCCCAGGAGACCCAGCAGCGGAGAGACCACCAGCGGAACGACCAACAATCGCAAACCGACGGCCACCCAGGTAAGGCGACCGGTCTGGATGCGCCCGTGGCAGAACTGCATCCCCAGGAGGATCAGCATGAGCGGCACGGCCCCGCTGCTCATCAAATGGATGGGCGCCAGAATGATTTCTGGGAGCTCGATCCTGAGCAGCGCCAACAAACCTGCTAACGCCACCGCCCACAGGATAGGCATCCGCGCCACCTGGCCCAGGGTCGAGTGCCAGTTAAATGCTCCGCTGGTCAGCAGGGCGATCCCTATTGTATAGAGCAAAATATTGTTCACCAGATAATATACCGTACCGTGCGCCAGGGCTTCCTGGCCAAAGGCCAGCGCAATCACGGGCAGGCCAAAACTGCCCACATTCGTAAACATGACCACCAGCATCAAGCTGATGGTCTTTGTACGCGAAATGCGCAGAAGGCGGGCAACCAGAAAACCAAGCAGGGCGGAAATCGCAATGGCTGCCACGCCGTACAAAGCGGTGCGCGCCGACTGGGAAAGATCTACGCGCGTCTTGATCAGGGTTTCGAAGACCAGGCAAGGCATAAAAGAATTCATCCCCACCTGTGAGAGCATGCGCGCATCGATGCGGAACTGGCGTGCGATCAGGTAGCCGGTGGAAGCGATCAGAAAAATGGGGAGGATCTGCCGTGAGAGAATGCTGACAAAGATATTCAAGGCAGTCCTTCCGCCAAGCTTGTTATAGGGTACGGGCGAGCCAATCCAAAATGCGGTCGCCCACCGGAGCGGCCGTGTCGCCGGACAGCACCTGGTGGATCCCTCCCTCAACCAATACCAGCTCTTTGGGCTCTCTGGCGCAATCATATAAGGCGCGCGGTTCCTGCAGGTCGACCAGTGGATCCGCCGTGCCATGAATGATCAGAAGAGGAGTTGGCGACACCCGAGCAGCGTAGTCTTGCGGGGAGAACGCCAGGATATCGTCAGCTACTTCCAGGGGGATATCGCTTACGATGTAGGGATGGTCGCGTAGGAACTGGTCCAAAAATGGGATCTGGTCCTCGGCTACCGGGATAAACCCGCCCAGCAGGCGCGCGGTTTGAGAAGGCCGGCCCTGGACGCATAATTTACGGTTTCCTTCCACCCGCCCCAGGAATTCTTGCCAGCCCGTTTCGCCGTGCAGGCTGACCCACTGGTGGCGCAGCCAGCGCTCCCCATTGGATGGCGCTCCAAGGCTGACAGCTGAGCGGATGCGCCGGTCGTGAGCGGCGGTAAAAACGGTGACGCCACCGCCCCAGCTCGAACCGACCGCGCCGATACGGGATGGGTCCACCTGCGGCTGCGCGCCCAGGAAGGTTACCGCGGCGCGCAGGTCCCAGGTCCATTCGCTGCCGATCAGCATCATACCGCGCGGCGCGCCGCTCTCTCCACAGCCGCGAAAGTCGAAACGCAGCACGGCATAACCGCTCTCTTCCAAACGGGCAGCCAGGTAGCTGTGCTGGCCGGCTTCGTCACGGTTATTGGCCATACCGTGGCTGAGCACCACCCCCGGTACGGTTTGCCCGGCGCCAGCCTTATCCGGCAGGTGCAGCACACCCGGCAGCGAGACGCCGCGGCTGTAAAAGACGATCTCCGCCGCGCTCATTTCAGGCGCCCGGCTCCTGGGTGGGCTCCTCTTCAACTTCCAGGCCGCCGGAGATCCAGTGCATGACATCGCTCTTCGAAGCTTCTCCGCGCTTGAACTCCTTGATGACCTTGCCGCGGTAGAAGATCAGGACCCGGTCGCACACACCCAGAGTCTCTTCATTTTCCGAGGATGTAAACATCAAGGCCAGACCCTCGCGGGCCAACTGGTCACAGATGGTATATATTTCGGATTTGGCGCCAACATCTACACCGCGGGTAGGATCGTTGAGGATCAACATCTTGGGCCCGGTAGCCAGCCATTTGGCCACCACGACCTTCTGCTGGTTGCCGCCGCTCAGATTGACCACGCGCTTGTCGATGTTGTCGGTGGCGACGTTGAGCTTTTTGACGTACTCCTCGGTGGTGCGGCGCTCTTTGTTAGAATCCTGAAGACCGAGGCGGTTCATCAAACGGTCCAGAATCACCAGGGTGGTATTGCGCCGGATAGACCAGTCCATCATCAGGCCCTGCTCGCGGCGGCTGGCGGGGATCAAGCCCCAATTGTTACGGATGGCCTCGACCGGGTTGCGCACGCGCAGCGATTTATCCTGGTATACGATCTCGCCGCCTGTGGGTTGTTCCAGACCAAACATAATATGGAACAGGCAGTCGATCCCGGAGCCTTCCAATCCCGCGAAACCCAATATTTCACCCTCTCGCAGGTGAAAACTGACCGGACCCAGGCTGGTCCCTTGCTGCAGGTCGCGCACTTCCAGGACGGTCCTGGCTTCGGCGGGGACCGGCGGGCGGTTGGGAAATGCTTCTTCCAACCTGCGGCCGATCATGGCGGTAATAATTTTTTTGATCGTGGTTTCTCGGGTAACCCAGGTACCCTGATAATGACCATCGCGGATCACGCTGATCCGGTCGGCGATCGAGAAGACCTCTTCCAACCGGTGAGAAACGTAGATGACGGTCATTCCCGAGTCGCGCAGGCGGCGAATGATCTCAAACAAGCGCCTGGACTCGCTTTCCGTCAGCGCCGAGTTGGGTTCATCCATGATGATGATCTCGGACTGCTGCTGGAGCGTGCGGGCAATCTCCACCTGCTGCTTCTCACCCACAGTCAGGCTGCCGACCAGCACTTTGGGGTCGATATCCACGCCCATCATCTCGAACACCTGGCGGACGGCTGCATTCATCTCTTTCTCATTAAGCAGTCCGCTGCCGCCGGCCATCTCGCGGTTGATAAAGATATTTCCGGTGGCCGTCAGATGGGGAAACTGGTTCAATTCCTGGAAGACAATACTGACGCCGTTTTTGCGGGCTTCCAATGGATTGGAAAGCTTGACCGGCTGTCCACGAAGATAAACCGTTCCGGAATCCGGCAGATAGATACCGGCCAGGATTTTCATCAGGGTGGACTTGCCTGCGCCGTTCTCACCCACCACGGCATGTACTTCGCCCTTGTTGATCGCGAAGCTGACATCATTGAGGGCGCATACTCCCCCAAACCGTTTGGTGACATTCTCGAGCCGGACCAATTCGTGCGTTGCTTCCATACGGGTCTCTGCAATCTGGAAGAGGGAGGGAGACCCCTCCCTCTTCCACTAAAAGATTGGATTAGGGTAGTGGTTTGGCGATTGCGTTGAGGTCGGAGAAGTTCTCGGCAATCCAGTCGGCGTACCAGGTAGTGGTTACAGCCGTATCCTTTTCGCGAGTGTACAGCTCTTCAACATTGTCGCCCGTGACAACTTCGGTTCCGACATCCACCCAGCCTTCTACCGGGGCAGCGCCGTCGCAAAGCTGCTGTTTGAGGGCCAGGATCGGCAGGTAGCCCTGCAGGTAGGGATTCTGACCAACGGTCACCTGGGCGACACCGGCCTTGATGGCATCCAGGGTCTCGACATTCAGGTCATAACCACCAATGACCCATTCGTAGTTGTTGCGGGTCTTGATCTGGGCCAGGTTGGGGATGTCTGTCGAGCACAGACCCACCGCGGCAACCATGTCGGGGTTGGCGCCGGCCAGGTTTTCCCAGGCCGCGTAGTTGCTGGTGTTCTCGGGGGTCACGTCAAAGGCTTCGGTGATGGTGTACTTGGTGCCTTCGAGGCCCTTCTTGAAGCCGTCATAGCGGTCAACCAGCACGTCCACACCCGGGACGCAGCTGCCGACCACGATCTTGCCTTCGGTCACGCCCTGAGCTTCCAGGATTTTCTTGAGTTCCTGGCCCAGCAGCACACCCGAGTTGTACTCATCCTGTCCAAACCAGGCCTGGGCGGCCGAGTCGGGGGCAGT
>Ga0105104_10001353_pt1 | contig 18343 bp, 10 predicted proteins | sample PPLLaktember2015_3_FD_87034 | JGI IMG/M metagenome (GOLD analysis project Ga0105104, IMG submission 87034) | Freshwater sediment microbial communities from Prairie Pothole Lake near Jamestown, North Dakota, USA - PPLs Lake P7 Core (6) Depth... | ecosystem: Environmental > Aquatic > Freshwater >... | reverse complement strand
CCACAGGCACGGCAGTAGCAGACGCGATAATATTAGTCATAACGTATAACCAGCGTTTCGCCACCGCTATGATTCTGTTCTATTGCCTGCTCGCGTTTTTTGCCGTGGGCCGGATAACAAACTTCGGTGTATTGCTCAATATGTTCGCCGGCGCACTGCCTTATTGTTTCTTTCTTAAAGAAATCCGCACGAGGATGAAGCTTTTGGAGGTAAGTCTGGCCGCTGCCGTGACGGTGCTTTTGATGTCGGCCGCGATGGAGTTTGTTTCTTCGCCGGCCTGGTCGCTTGCCGTGCTCGAAGCCGGCGGCGCCAACGCCACAATCACAATCCTCGTCGGCGTCCTTATGCAGGGCCTTTTACCTGTTCTTGAAAAAGTGTTTAAGATAGCGACAAGCATGACGCTGCTCGATTACAGCGACGCCAACCAGCCGCTGCTGAAACGGCTCGCAATCGAGGCCCCTGGCACTTATAGCCACAGTCTGCTTATCGGTTCCGTTGCCGAGGCCGCCGCCGAAGCAATCGGGCGTAACGGCCTGTTGTGCCGCGTCGGCGCTTATTACCACGATATCGGAAAAATAAACAAGCCCGGCTATTTTGTCGAAAACCAGCTTGGCTCCATAAGCTGGCACAAAGAGCTTTCCCCCGCGATGAGCCAGTTGATTATCGCGGGCCACGTCAAAGACGGTATCGAGCTGGCAAAAGAATACGGACTGCCTCCCGTTCTATGGCAATTCATCGAAATGCATCACGGCACTACGCTGGTCGAGTTTTTTTACAACGAGGCGATGAAGCAGTATGAGTTAAGAGAGTCATCCGATAACCTGCCTCCTTCGGAAGGGGCGTTTCGCTATACCGGCCCCAAGCCCCGCACCAAAGAGGCCGCTATCGTAATGCTGGCCGACTCAATCGAAAGCGCAGTGAGGTCTTTGTCCGAGGCCACGCCCACAAAAATAGAGGTCGTCGTTCATAATATGGCCATGAAACGGCTTCAGGACGGCCAGTTCGACGAGTGCGACTTGACCCTGCAGGAGCTTAGCAGGATTGAAGCGAGCATTTCAAAGACGCTGGCCGCTCACTATCACGGGCGTATCGCGTACCCGAAACCTCCTGAGATTCCGGCCGAAGAAGAATAGCGATAATACAGGATTATATGTTGACCGTTACATTTGAAATCACGCGTGGAATTGCCTGCCCCGAGCAAAAGCTCAGGAAGCTTGTCAGGGCGGTCTGTAAAAGCTTCGGCCTTAGCGATGCCGAGGTCTGTATCGTAATAGTGGGAAACAACCAGATTCGCCTGCTCAATGAGAAATTTCTGAATCGAAAAACTATTACCGATGTAATCGCCTTCGATTTAACCGACAAAGATGATTCGCGTAAATCATTCGAGCTGATAGTAAACGCCCAAAAAGCGAAAACGGAGGCGGCGAAAAGAGGACATCCTTTCGAAGCGGAGCTGGCGCTGTATATCACTCACGGCCTGCTTCATAATCTCGGTTACGATGACCATAATCCGATAGAAGCGAAAAAGATGCATCGGCTCGAAGACGAGATTCTATGCCAGCACGGTTTTGGAATAGTTTACGTAAAATCACCGAATAACGCCCGCGCAAAATGCTGACCAAAGACCAGGCAATATGTATCAGGGTGGTTGATTACTCCGAAACCTCACAGGTGGTCACCTTTTTCACAAGATTAAACGGCAAGGTCGGCGTCATTGCCAAAGGCGCCAAGCGGACACCTTGGCCTTTCGGCGGACCTCTCGAAATGTTTTCCTTCGGCTCAATCGCATTTTCCGATTCCAGCAGGGAAAAACTTGCGACGCTGATTGAATTTGTACCTATAACCGGAATTGTCGATTCCTTGGTTCTTGCCGGTGACATGTTTGTCCTGCATTGCTGTCTTTTTGTCTCTGAGCTTGTTAATGCCCTGACAAAAGACTACGATCCTCACCCGGGTTTATTTGATGGCCTGCTTCGATTCCTCGGCGAGATAACACGGATTGAAAAGGGCAGGGGGCTTGTGCCGCTGATAATTTTTCAGCTAAATGTCCTGAGAGAAATCGGCTTATCTCCCGTGCTTGACCAGTGCGTCAACTGCAGAAATCCTTTCAGCGGCAAATGGCACGAGGTTTATTTCAGCAGTAACGCGAAGGGCCTGATTTGCAAAGATTGCCAGGGGCCTTTTCCGGATAAAATAGTTATTGCCCCCAATGCGATAAAATGCCTCCTTCATGCCGAATCGCTTACTCTGGCCCAAAACCCCACCCTGGTGCAAATTGAGGGTTTTTTAATTAACTATATTACCGATGCGTTGGGCAGGCCTGTTAAGATGGCGAAATACATAATCCCTCGGTAATTGGCTATGTTGAAAATGTTGTTGTGGATTGGTTTGCCTAAAATGGCCCATTTGTCCAAATTAACAGTCGCGATAAGGGTACAATTGACTATCTTACAAATGTGCCGTTAAAAAAAGCCAGATTCCTATACGTTGAATCTGGCTTCGGAGGAGGGTGATGAAAAGCAAATTAAAATTGCGTTTTAAGTCCTTAAAAATCCCTTTCTTCGCCTTTCTTAATAATCGCCCTGATAGCTGAAATTTCTTTAGTCAAAATTTAACAACTGCATATTTATGACGCTTCAAAGTCAAGTTAGGGGGAAAGAAAATCGAAAAAGTTTCACATCCCCTGCACAAAAATCCGAAAAAGCCGTAAAAACCGAAATGTTTTACGCTTGCTTCTTTTGTTTTGTTCATTTATTTTAACCATTATTCTATTATTTTTTGGAGCGTTCAAATGAGCGGCAATATCACAGTAGCCGATTTACTCGATGCAAAGCGTCAGGGCCGTAAAATCGTGGCAGTCAGTCGTTATTACTACACTACAGCCCGGCTTCTTGCCCAGGCGAACATTGAGAGGATTCTGGTGGGAGATTCGGCAGCCCAGGTTATCCTGGGTCACGATTCTACCCTTCCTGCGACAATGGATTTTATGGTTGCAATAACCGCCGCCGTCCGCAGGGGTGCGCCCAATGTCTGCCTTGTCGCGGACATGCCCTTTTTATCTTATCAGCTCGGCGCTTATGGGGCGATTAAAAATGCGGGCCGGTTCGCAGTCGAATGCGGCGCACAAATGATAAAAATCGAGGCCTCAGGCGCATTTCTCGACGTTGTCAAAGCGGTCAGTGATGCCGGCATGGCTGTAATGGCTCATATCGGTATCAGGCCCCAAACCATAAGAAAAGTCGGCAGGTTCAAGGCCGAGGCCACCACCGCTGACGTCGGTATGGAACTAATCACCCTCTCCGAGCAGATGGTTAAGGCCGGTGCCGTTGCCTTGCTTATCGAGGGGGCTGCCGCTGAGGTTGCCCAGATTATCACCGAACGAAACGATTTACCGGTAATCGGTTGCGGCTCCGGGGCCGGCTGCGATGGTCAGATTCTCATCACGCCCGATATCCTCGGCCTGACACAGGGGCCTTTGCCGAAATTCGCGAAAAGCTTCGCTAAGCAGGCAGACGCTACTATCTCGGCATTTGGGGAATACGCCCAGCAGGTCAGGGCCGGTCAATTTCCTGATAACGAACATAGCTATCATATGAAAAACGGCGAATTAGAACGCTTACAAAAAATGCTCAAAACCAGCGATTAAACAGGGATTGATTTAATGGAAGAAAACGTAGGGCCAATTCTGCTTTCGGTTATCGTATGCGACAGGGTCATCTTCGACCGTATATCAGGCATGCCGAGTATCATAAATATAGTGCAAACCATAAACGCACAGAAATTTCCTGTTCGGCACGACCAGCTCATCTTTTTCTGTGAAATGACCAACGGTCACGGCAACACCAATATGAAAATCCGGCTGGTAGATACAGAAAATCAGGACAAAGCCATTTTCGAGCAGGCGCACATGGTGGATTTCAAGGATGTCAGGCAAATAGTAACAGTCGCGACAAACCTTATGGGGGTCGTATTTCGGCATACCGGTGAATATCGTTTTCAATTGTTTGCCAATGATACACTTCTTGGCGAAAGGGCGATAACCTGCCGACAGGTAACCTTGCCTCCACAGGAACAAAAACCGCCAAATCCTCCAGAAACGCCGCAAAATAATGGCCTTTAAGATTACTTTCGCATCTTTTTGATTGAAAATCTGATTATTTCTTAAGCCCTATAATATCGTGCCTGGTTTTCATCTTATCCGCTAATCCTCAATAATATTTTCCCTGTATTGCGCAGATTACCTAAATTAACTCAAGATTTTAATGGGCGTTCACCGACAATGTTAAAATAGGCAATGTTAAGATAGGTAAACTAACTGGCCGAAATTTTGGAGACTGCGTTATGATTCGAGAGAATGTCGTTGAGCGGTACTTGGATGGCTTGTTAAGAGGAGACAGGAAAGATTCACGGGCGGTCATCGAGGAAACGCTGCAAAGCGGGACTACGACGAGTTTGGTTTATATGGAAGTAGTTTGGCCCGCGATGGTTGAAATTGAGAATTTAGTGCGGGCCGAGCGGATAACTCCCTCACAGGAACACCTCGCGACAAGGATTAACCGTACAATCGTTGACCAACTGCAAAACAAGCTCCCGAGAAGGCAGGCACGAAACAAGAAAATCACAATATGCTGTGCTCCGGAAGAATTACAGGAGCTTGGAGGCCAGATTATCGCTGATTTGTTCGAGAGCGACGGCTGGGAAGTCCGTTTCCTTGGCGGCGGTCTTACTAACGACGACATTCTCACCTTTATTCACGAATACGCCCCGGATATCCTGCTTATTTACGGGACAAGTCCCAGACAGGCCCCCTCGGTCCGTCAGTTTATCGACAGAATCAAGGAAGTTGACGCCCATCCGAACTTGCAGATTATGGTTTCGGGCGGATTGTTTAACCGTGCCGAAGGATTATGGCAGGAAATCGGCGCCGATGCATTTGCCGCTACGGCCGAAGAAGCCCTTGAAATTGCCGCCGGCTCAGCGCCTGTTGAACCGATTGCGAGGATGATAAACCGCAGAAAAAAGAGGCGGGTGGAGCAGCCGGAAGAACAGGAACTTAAAATAGCTTAACAGTCGTTGTAAAACGCCGGATTCGAGAGTTGAAATAAAAAGAGTGCCGGAGACCAGGAGGCCGCCGGCACTCTTGTTTTTATGATGAAGCAACTACTGAAGCCATTGTTCGCAGAATGTCTTCAGGTCATCAATATCAACGGTTAAATCCCTGTTGAAGTCGCACTGGTAATATGGCGACTCGACCTCGTATAGAACCTCAAGGTATTCGATATACAGGAACATCCGAATATGACTGCTTGAGCGGAAGCGAATCTTTGTGGTCGGCGAGATGTAGCTGCTGATATCGATGTCGGCGTAGCCGAACCCAGAAGAGGGGTCGTATGAGGCGATGCTTGCCCAGTCAGAGCCGTTTGTGGAAACCTCAACGGTTACAGTGCCGTTGTAAGCGGAGCTGCCGACCGTGTAATAATAACTCAAAGCCGCGCTTGTTGCGCCCGAGAGGTTAACATCCCTCGTCAGGCTTGTTGCCGGATAGTTATTCGGCACGCTGCTGCCTATCCTCATCGAATTATAGGGGTTATCTACGATTTGCAGCAGACCTTGCGCGGGACCGTCGGACTCACCTGATTCGAGCCAGTCGCCGGCGAAATTGACCGTTCCGTCGTTATTGCCGAATGAAATCTGGCCGAACGCGTCGGTAGCCGTCTCGTAGACGCCGACTTCGTAATTCGAAGCCCATAAATTTGCCATAATCGAGAAGTCGCTTATATCTACTATCATATCGCTGTTAAGGTCTGCCTGTCGTTCATAAGGCCCGTAAGCGGTGAAGTCGGATTCGCTGAAGTATTCTGGAACCGACGTGCCTTTCGACAAGCCGACAAGGCCGTCCTTTGCCGCGATTTCAAGCAGAGTCAACATGATTCTGCCGTTGTACAGCAGTTCAATTTGGAAGCTGTTGGCGTTTGACTGTCCGAATTCGTGGACATTTTCAAACGTTACCACTATGCGGTCATGGAGCCGGTTGACGGATATTGTTCCTCCCGAAGACGGGTCAAGGTCGTCAAACAGCGCCGATATTCGCGGCAGTGCAAAGTGTTCTTCGAATGACTCTGCCCGGTTAATGTCGCCGCTTTCAAACGTTATATAGCCGTTGCTCCCGATATACAGCGTGTCGTACTGTTGTCCGTAGAAATTAATCGTGTTGCCGTCAAGGTCCACAACGGAATAATCATCATCGCCGAGGGCCACGGGTGTCGCATCGGCGGGGTCAATTCTGAAACCGCTTGCCTCTTTAATGCCGGCGGCGTAATAGCTCGCCGAACCATTCGGGACAAACGTAATCGTATGGTAAGCAAGGTCATTACAGTTGGGGTCGCATGGGTCTACCGGCTGACAGGGGTCAAACATTTCTGTGAGGTAGTCGACCGGCTCGACGACCATTGTTACGGATATATACGTTTCAGGCGTAAGCAAGTCATTAGAGGCAACCGTGATATATCCCTCATAAGTTCCGGGGTCGCAATTGCCGTTGAATATAACGTTGACCTCGGCGATGCCGCCGGCCTGGACGGTCCCTGTCGGGGGTAAAAATTCAATCCACGGCGAGCTGCAAACCTCCTGCGCCGCGACGACGGCGTTATAAAGGTTGAGCCGGCCACCTGAAACGCACTTGCCGTTGAGCGCCGGCAACGGATCGACCGAGTTCATAAGGATACTCTTGACCAGAGTATGCGGCATCGAAGGGCACATTGACAAAAGAACGGCGCTTGCTCCTGCGACGTGCGGGCAGGCCATTGAAGTACCGGAAATAGATGAGTAGCCGCCGCCTTTCCAGCAGCTATATACCCCCATGCCCGAATCACCGCCGGGGGCCCCGAGGTCAACGGTTGTCAGGCCCCAGTTTGAATAAGAAGACAAATTATCGAGGAAGCTTGTAGCCGCTACGGAGATTATGTTCTGGCACGGATAACCCGAAGGATAATTGGGATATGAGTCGGTGTTGCTGGCGTTATTTCCGGCCGCGGCGACAAAGAGAATGCCGGCGTCATCAGCGGCTTCAATGGCGTCCTGCAGAGCCGTGCTGCTCAAAGAGCCGCCCCATGAATTGCTCATTATGTTAGCTTTCATAAGCGTGCAGTATTCGACTGCGTCAACCGCGTCGCTGTCGTAGCCGGAGCCGCCTGAGCTGAGAAATTTCACAGCCATTATTTTTACGTTCCTAGCGACGCCCGCGACGCCCGTATTATTGTTGGCGACGGCCCCGATGATGCCGGAGACGTGCGAACCGTGCCCGTTGTCGTCTATCGGGTCGGAATCCCTGCTTTTGCCATAGGTGCAGAAGTCGTATCCGTATATGTCATCGATATAGCCGTTGTCGTCGTCATCAACGCCGGTCGTTCCATTAAGCTCGGCCTGATTTTTCCACATAATGGCTGAAAGGTCAGGATGCGTGTATTCCACGCCCGTATCAATGACGGCTACTATGGTCGTGCTGTCCTGGTTGGCCTCGTCCCATGCCTCGGGTGCGTCTATGTCGGCGTCAATTTTACCGCCGCCCTGGCCGGTGTTATGCATATTCCATTGCTGTGAAAAAGCCGGGTCATTGGGGATTGTCTGCGATTCATCGAGTGCATGGACTTCATAATCCGGTTCCGCATAGAGAACTTTGCCCGATGCCTTTAAGGCCTTTATGGCGTCCCTGACGTTTTTATTCGGAGGCAGCTCGACGAGGCACAGGCCGTTAACAATCCGGTAATTCTTTTTTATATGGCCCAGGCCCAGTTTGCTGAGAACCCCGGCGTGTTTCTCGGTATTAAACTTGCCGGCATCCTTTTCATCATCTTCTAAAGCGAAGCGGACAAGCAGCCGGTTCGGCGCGAAATTCGCATCGGCCGGTATATCATAATTGGCGCCGGCGGCATACTCCTGGCCGAGCGGGGCGAAATTTGTCTGCCTGGCGGACATTTCGAAATCGAGCGCCGAACCTCCGCCGTTTCCTATGGTTATGACCTCGTTATGCGTTTTTCCGAATGGGACAATTACGGTGAATGACTCGGGATGAACCCATATCTTTGATTCCGTGAAAACATTTAGCAGGACACCCCTGATATGCTCTTTGCCTGTATCAATATTTCTGAATACGAGGTTGGCCTGATATATGCCGACCGGAAGTGTATCGGCATCGGAATTTGTGTTAATCGACAGGCCGAAAGTATCTCCCGGATTGATTAAGCCGCTGTTGGAGGGCAGATTCAGCCAGGCGACGTCGCAGGTGACCGTCCAGCTCAGCGGTGTGGTTCCGTTGTTGGTCAACTGATAATTGTGATAGGTCGGCACAAACGGTCCGCCGGGATGGCCGGAGAACTCCAGATTCGCGTCCGGCGTGACCGCCAGAAAGTCCGGTATGCCGGCGCCGTTGAGGTTGACCTCGACAACTCCGCCGTTGACGTCCTCGGTTTCGATGACTAAAAGCGACTGGTAACTGTCGATTGCCTCGGGTGCAAAATTAACGTCGAAACTGATGGATGAACCCGGCGGTATTACAACAGGAAAAGCCGGAAGCCCCGCAAGGCCAAAACAGGTCGCTCTGTTCGAAAGCAGACCAAGGTCTTCATTAATTCCTATACCCGGAAACTCCGGAGGCGTCCAGTCCGTTGGTTGAGCCGTTATTTCGGAGAATTGATAAGCATGCTGGTTATACCACATCTGTTCATCGCTGATTTGCTGTGACTGGGTAAGGGGCTGGCCGACAAAAACATCGTCGAAATAGTGCATTATCGGCGAAGTGCCCGAAGTTGTGTATGCCAGCATTCCTGCCCGGCCGCTTGTCAGGGAGGAATCCGACCCGGTCCAGACGAGATGGCCGTTTATATAAAATTCGATGGTTGTTCCGACCACGTTGACGCCGAGAACGTTAGATTGCTCCGGCGGCTTGATGAATGACGAAGACGTCCAGCCCTGCAAAGTAGTATTGGTTCCGTTAACCAGTTTGAAAACCAGAAAATTAGTCGCGTCTATTCCCAGGGCATAGGCGCTGCCCCGCTGATTAGGATACATATCGAAGTCCGCGGATGACTTTACCAGCAAATACCTCGACGACCCGGTCAGCGAGCGGCGCATACTTATCTCGGCGTAAAAATCCTGCCACTGCTGGCCGGCGTAAGTCGCAACCATAGAGTCGCTGGTAACCGGCGATGGGTGGTATGCGATGTATTCGCCGGCCGTAACCGACCAGTCGCTGTTTACATCCTCAGACCAGTCCTGCGCCATACCATCGTTGAAATCCTCTAAATAACCGCCGCCTACGGATATGTTCGTAATGATGACCTCATTTAGGATGTCCGCGTTGGAAATAGTGACCTGCTCTGTCCGCGACAGCCCGACTATAACATCGCCGAAAGGCATATTATGGTCATAGGGGTCGCCGATTGAATCGGTAACGACGACCTGGCCCGGTCTGCGTTTTACCAGCAGCGCCGCGGGCAGCGTTTGTATCTGGCCGCTTGTGATGTTCTCAAAGTTAATCAGGCCGGCGTATTCATTCGGCTCAAGCGTCCCGGCTTCGGCGTTGACGGTGACGGTGACAATTATGCTGTCGTTGGGCTCCAGAGTGCCTTCCTCCGGCTGAATATCGAGCCATGGGCAGGTCGATGAGGCATACCAATCCAGAGTATCAGGCCCTGCATTTGAAAATGTGTATTGCTTGCTGTCCGGCACAAAAGGCCCCTCTTCGTATCCGACCGAGGATAATCCTGCCGGCGGGTTTATTCTCAACGGGTCGGAGCTGCCGAAAATATAAGCGGAGCCCGCGTCGCTCCCTTTATCATCATCATAAATTGCGCCGGCTATTGAAAGCTGGTCGCTTATTGCCACTGAATATCCGAGACAATCACTGCTTTGGCCGTCATTTGCGACAAGTTTTTTCTGCTGGCTCCAGCTTGTGCCGTTTCTCTGGAAAACGTATGCCGAGCCGGAATCTGTTCCTTTATCGTCGTCATAATAAGCCCCCGCAATCGCGTAATCGCCGTCAATTGAGACGCTGTATCCGAAGGAATCTGATGAATAGCCGTCGGATGGGACCAGCTTTGCCTGCTGGGCCCAGATTGTTCCGCTTCTCTGGAAGATATAAGCCGAGCCGGAAGTCGAGCCCATGTCGTCATTACCATAAGCCCCCGCAATCGCGTAATCGCCGGAGATTGAAACGCTGCGTCCGAAGTAATCTGAGGATACGCCGTCGGAGGCGAGCAGCTTTGCCTGCTGGCTCCAGCTCGTGCCGCTTCGCTGGAAAATATATGCCGAGCCGGAAGATGAGCCCATGTCGTCATCGCCATAAGCCCCCACAATCGCATAATCGCCGGAGATTGAGACGCTGTAGCCGAAGATGTCTGAGGATAATCCGTCGGCAGCGGTCAGCTTTGCCTGCTGGCTCCAGCTTGTTCCGCTACGCTGGAAGATATATGCCGAGCCGGAATCTGTGCCTCTATCGTCGTCATAATAAGCCCCCACAATCGCGTAATCGCCGGAGATTGAGACGCTGTATCCGAAGTAATCCGAGGAATAGCCGTCGGAGGGGACCAGTTTTGCCTGCTGGACCCAGCTTGTGCCGCTTCTCTGGAAGATATATGCCGAGCCGGAAGATGAACCCATATCGTCATCAGAATAAGCTCCCACAATCGCGTAATCACCTGAGATTGAGACGCTTATTCCAAAGTAGTCCGAGCTTGTGCCGTCGGATGCGGTGAGCTTTGCCTGCTGGCCCCAGCTTGCCCCGTTTTTCTGGAAAATATATGCCGAACCGGAGCTGGTTCCTTTATCATCATCGTCTGCCGCACCGACAATAGCATAGTCGCCGTCAATCGATACCGCGATACCAAAGTGGTCTGAGCTTACGCCGTCGCTTGCGAGAAGCTTGAACTGGGGCTCGCGGACGGCCAGTTGAACGGAGCGAGGCAGAATTTCGCCCGAATTAGTGTCCGTGAAATTCACGATATCGGAGTAATTTCCATAAGGCAGAGAATCCGCGTTGCTGTTTAATGAAACCTCAACGTCGGTGGAATCGCCTGCCGGCAGCGTGCCGCTTGCAAGTGAAACTGTGACCCATGATTGCGTTGCGCCCGCTGTCCAGTTGATATCGTATGCGTTGTCATTTAGAAGTGTATATGTAATGGCTGAAGGTATGAAAGGGCCACCCCTGTCGCCCTGGGAGATTAATCCCGCAGTTGGAGTTATCACCAGGCCGGATAACGGGCCTGCCGTCAAATGGTCAAGATAAAGGACGTCTCCTCCGATGCCGTTTGCGGTTATATACGCGATGTCTTTTCCGGCCCTGGTAATCTGGGCTGTGTAAACAGTGCCGGTTCCTAACATTGGAGTGTTGATTGTCGTCAGCAGTGTGCCGACGGAATTGTACGCTTTCAATGTCCCGTAATCCGAGCTGTCGTCGCCTATGAAATCGATTGCGATCGTCGAAACCGGGCTGCTGAAAGTGGCCCTGAAGATATATGAATCTGACCAGTATGGGGTTATAGAGCCGGAGTTGAAGGCGAAGACATTTGTCCCCGTGCTATGATAAATATCGGTATACGCATACACACGACCATCCGAAGTTCCCGTGCAGGACAAGGTAACGCCCGCGAAGGCGCTGCTGATGTCGGTGCCTGAAGAGAACAAGTCTGGCTCAGCGATAATTTGCGCCGCTTTGAGCGGGCCGGCTGTAAGAAGTGACGAGAGGAGAACCAGAAAAGAAACAATGATACCCTCGCGAGAACGATACGTCTTCATAGCAACTTCTCCTGAAAAAATTGCCGGTTCTAAAATATTATTCGGGAAGAGCAGCCGAGAAGCACGTCTCCTCCAACGATATTTCAGCGCTGAATGTCATTATAAGACGTGGTTTTGGAACAATCAATGGGTTTTTAGGGTTATTGGAGGGATTGCGCGTAACTTCATATTGGAACAGTACTTATGTAGATTGCCGACATCAGAAATAGTCAAAAAACAGCAAATATAAGGGTTTTTCGATTATCCTTTTATGTTTTTCTGGAGTTTGTATTCCACCGAATCGACCAGTGCCTGCCAGCTTGCTTCAATGATGTTCTCGGAAACCCCGACGGTGCCCCATATATCCATCTTGTCGCGCGATTCGATAATAACGCGAACGCGGGCTGCCGTGCCTTCCTTTGCGTTGACCACGCGCACCTTGTAATCGATCAGGTGAATTTCTTTTATGGCAGGATAAAAATTTTCTAAGGCCTTGCGCAAAGCGGCGTCGAGGGCGTTGACCGGGCCGTCGCCTTCACCGACGACGTGCTCGATTTTGTCTCCGACCTTCAGCTTGACCGTCGCCTCGGTGATAATCCCGTCGCTGGTGCGTTTTTCGACCTTGGTCATATATTTAATAAGCTCGAACGCCGGCTTGTATGTCCCCATTATCTTGCGTATGAGCAGGACGAAGCTTGCGTTGGCCGACTCGAACTGGTAACCCTCGTTCTCAAGCTCCTGGACGCGCTCGAGGATTTGTTTGGCCAGTTTCTTGTCCTGTGTGATTTGTGCCTTTTCAAGCTCCGCGAGGATATTGCTCTTTCCGCTAAGCTCGCTGATAAGGAACCGCCGTTCGTTGCCCACAAGCTCAGGGTCGATATGTTCATAAGTGCGTTTGCTTTTGCGAAGCGCGTCAACGTGAAGCCCCGCCTTATGGGCGAAAGCGCTGTCTCCGACGTAGGGCATGTTCATCACGGGCGGCATATTGCAAATCTCGAAGACAAAACGTGAAACTTCCGTCAGCGCCTTGATTTTGTCAGGTGTCAATACGCTGTAGCCCATCTTTAAAGCCAGGTTCGGTATCACCGTGCAAAGATTTGCGTTGCCGCAGCGCTCGCCAAGCCCGTTCATCGTGCCCTGCACCTGCCTTGCGCCTGCGTGGACTGCCGCGAGGGCGTTTGCGGTCGCGCAGTCGGTGTCGTTATGGGTATGAATTCCGATAGTTGCCGGGCTTAACAGCTTGCAGACGGTTTTTGTAATGTCGTAAATACCGTTTGGCATCGCTCCGCCGTTGGTATCGCAAAGGACAATCGCGTCTGCCCCCGCCTCGGCCACCGCCCGCAGAACCTTTAAAGCGAACTCCGGGTTTTCCCTGTAGCCGTCGTAAAAATGCTCCGCGTCGAAAATTGTCTCAAGCCCGTGCTTTTTCAAATATTTCACCGATTCGGCGCACAGGGCGATATTATCGTCTAATGAGCAGCCCAGGACGCTTGTAACGTGCAGGTCCCATGTTTTGCCGACGATTGTCGCCGCCGGGCTTTTGCAGGCGAGGATTGAGTTGAGCGAGATATCATCCTCAACTTTTGTGTCTGCCCTGCGAGTGCTGCCGAATGCGCATATTTTGCAGTTGCGAAGCCCCATTCCCGCCACTTCGGCGAAAAACTGCGTATCTTTCGGCCCCGACGCAGGGTATCCGCCCTCGACGTAATCGACTCCCAGCTCGTCTAAGTATCTGGCTATTGAGAGCTTATCTTCGAGAGAAAAGCTGATTCCCTCCGTCTGCATCCCGTCGCGCAAAGTAGTATCGTATATTTTTATTCTTTCCATAATGCGACTTATTTTAGCCCTTGTTCGCTTATATGTAAAGACCGGGTGCGATTTTATCAAATCCGCTATACCGAGGCAGGAAAGATTTGTCTTAAATATTCCATGTCGTATCGACAGCTTTCTTCGATGCCTAAGGGCATTTTAGTACCTTCCATCACAAACCAGCCGCGATAACCGATATCGTCAATTGCTTTACGGACCGCCTTAAAATCGATGGAACCTTTGCCGTAAAGGCCGTCGTAATCCTTGGCGTGAAACTCAATGATGTGCCTGCCGAGCAAACGAATCTCCCTGCAAATGTCATAACCTTTCGACTGAGAATTAGCTACGTCGTAATACACCCCGACGGCAGGAGAATCCACGCGATTAATGATGTCGAGTTGCTGTTCGGCTGTAAGATAGGACTCAACACCGAGGCATACGCCCGCTTTTTCCGCCTTGGGCGCAATCTTCTTCAGTTTTTCAACAACAACCGTCACCCCTTTTTCATCCCCGAGTAAATCACCCTTGCCGAAAAAAGGAAGCAGAAGGGCTTTAGCCCCGGTTTTCCTGCATATATCGATACTTTCTGAAAGCCACTCCTCCGCGCGCGGGTCATCGCTTTTTAACGTGACATTGTTAAGCTCCACAATCGCGATTGAAGGAATACGCAAATCGTATTTGCGGGCAGCTTTGAGATACTTATCAAGGACTTCGGGTTTCTGCAGATGTATCGGCCTTTTGGATGTATTGAAGTTTAACTGGATTCCATCGACTCCCACGCGTTTGGCGATTTCAACTGTCTCAGGGCCTTCTTTGCCCAGTATCCAGTCACAGACGCCTATCTTAAAACCTCTTTCCGAAGACCTGTTCGATATTGATTGAGAAGATACGCATCCTCCCGCCAGGACAAGACCTGCAACGACCTTGGCGGAATCGGCAATCATTTGACGACGATTCATTTTGGATAAATTCATTTGTTTGGCTCCACGCTAACAATTAATCCTTGAGGCCTTTCAGATTGGCCTGCAGTTTCTGATTACTTTTTACAATTTCATCCCAGTTGACTAAGCGTTCCTCATAGGCGGCGGTCCGGCCAAGGATTGTCACAAGGTTACTGCGGACGCTTGGTTCAACCGTCGAATTTGTAAAGTCACTGCCGGTGATATTTTTGTGGAAAGTCGCAATGTTGCTGACGGCTCCCTGCTCGTATATATCGGAAGTTCTACCGCCTTTATAGAAGTTTTCGCCCCGGATGAGAACTGCCCCGCCGTATTCGGTTTCAAGAATGCCTTTTGAGCCGAACACCCGGTTTCTTATGCCTTCCGGACTTGTGCCGTGACCTTTGAACTGCCTCGACGAGAAGCTGAACGCAACATTGTCCGGGTATTCGAATGTCGCGACAAAATGGTCCCATATATCGCCGGCATCGTCTCGGACGGTTCTGCCTCCCTTGCCAAAGGCGCGAAGGGGCGCCTGGTTCATAACCCAGCTCATAACATCAAGAGTATGAATATTCTGCTCGGTGATAATGTCGCCGGAAAGAATCTTGTCGAGTCCCCAGGCGCGAAGGCGATTTTCCGGATTAGCCGGGTCTTTGGCAAGGACCTCATTCATTCTCGTCCATGGGCTGTCGGCGTGGTAAGTCGCTTCGCCGAAAGCCAGTTTGCCCAAGTCGCCGTTATGTATGCGATTGATGGCTTCGCAATAGAATTCATTGGCGCGGGTCTGGAAGTCGACCAGAAAACAGCGTTTCGCCGCAGTCGCTTTCTTGCCGCTTTCGGCGACACTGTTGCAGCCGACGACATCGACGGCGATTGGCTTGGCCAGATATACGTGCACGCCGGCATCGACGCCTGCCGCGGCCTGCTCAGGATGAAAATAAGGGGGGCTTTCGATAACAATCGCGTCGGGTTTTGTTTCGAGCAATCTTTTATAGCCCGACAGGCCGGTGAACCGCTTTGACGCCGGGATGTTGAATTTGTCGCCGAATGCGTTGACCCTGTCCTCGAAATAATCCGCTGCTGCTACGAAATTATACCCGCCATGCCTGTTAAATAACTCGGCAATCCAGGCACCGCGTTCCCCGCAGCCAATCAGGCCTATGTTGATTTTGGCGTTTGCCTCAGTCCCCCGGACAAACTTTGGGTTTATAACCGCAAACGACAAAGCCGCCGCCCCGGCAAGAAAGCCCCGGCGGTTAATATGCCTTGTGTCTTTGCTGAAAACAGAATGATTTTCTTCTTGAGACATTTCAAAGTTCTCCTTCCGCGGTTTTATGTTGTAGATTTTTATCCTGTTCACAGCAGGCATTTTAGCCCGTATCCGGGGTGATGTAAAGGGCGGCAAAATATTCGTTATCCTGTTGCATAAAGAGGATGAAGTGCTAAAATCAGACGTTCGTTTTACTATCGAAGCAGAGAATATGAGTTTCACGGTGGTGCGATGGATTTAACACAGGTTTTACAATCGAGATGTGTCAGGGTGCCCCTTCAGGGCAAGGACAAGGGTTCGGTAATAGCCGAGCTGGTCGGTATTCTCGATGCCAACAAGATGCTGCTGAATAAAGATGTCGCCCTGCAGGCGGTCCTCGCCCGCGAGCAGACCAAGAGCACCGGTATCGGCTCAGGGATAGCTATTCCGCACGGCAAATGCACCGCGGTAAAAGAATTGGTTATCGCTATGGGTATCGCGCCTCAGGCAATCGATTTTAACAGCGTCGATAACAAACCGGTCAGCATCATTATCCTGCTTATTTCGCCGATAGACCAGACCGGGCCTCACATTCAGGCCCTTGCCAAGATTAGCCGGCTGCTGCTCGATGAAACATTAAGAAATAAACTTACCAAAGCCGGTTCCGCCGAAGAGGTCTTCGAGCTTTTAAGCAACAAAGAAAACGAGTAATCATGTGAACCACCAAGGCCCAAAGACACTAAGTTTTTTATTTTAACTTTTTTCTCTTTGTGTCTTAGGGGTAAATATTTTTTTATTCAATCTTCTCTGTATGCGATTCCCACAGTACCAGGCCAAGCTCATGAGGATTAGTCATGTCCGGATGCTTCGGCACTATTCGCACGGCGACGCCCCTGCGTCCTGAAGCGAAGCAGGGCGTAAGTCCCGTGAACCAGTGCTCGCAATCCGAGCCGGCGGGATTTTTGTGCTCCATCTTTATTACTGCCCCGTCTGTGATATTACCCCTCGCGTCTAACGGCCCGTGATAAAGCTCAACTGATACGTCGTCGGGTTTGAGCCGGCCGAGATTGACAAGGGCGCTTACCCTTAAATTGGAACCGACTTTTAACTGCGGATTTTTGACGTTAAGCTCAGTTGCGCCCTCGCCGTTGCCTAATTCGACCTGCACGTCTTTGATTGACAGGTCCGACCACGAATTTTGCGCATTTACCTTCCAGTCGGCGAGCATCTTTGCCCTGGCCATATTGTCGGAGGTAAGATATTTCCATTTCGTCAGCGCCGGCAGATAGCATCTCTGCGTATATTCCATCACCATTCTGCGTGTATTAAACTGCGGCGTAATCCACCTCATCGATTTTCTTACCCTGTGTATCCATGCGCGGGGCAGGTTGTCCGCGGAGCGCGTGTGGAACAGCGGGATGACCTCGTTTTCGAGCATATTGTAAATCGCCTGCGACTCTATCATGTCCTGGTAGGCGGTATCGTCGTATGTTTCGCCTGAGCCGATTGCCCACCCGCCGTCGGGCCTGTACCCTTCGCACCACCAGCCGTCTAATGTGCTCATATTCAAGGCGCCGTTGATTGCCGCCTTCATACCGCTGGTGCCGCTGGCCTCCCAGGGCCTTCTCGGATTATTGAGCCACACGTCAACGCCCTGCACAAGCATCTTGGCGATATCGATATCGTAATCCTCGAGGAAAATTATTCGTCGCCTGATGTCCGCCTGGCCCGCGAAGTGAACGATTTCCCTGATAAGCTCTTTTCCCTCGGTGTCGCGCGGATGGGCCTTGCCGGCGAAGATAAACTGCACCGGTCTTTTCGAGTCGGTTAGTATCTTTAACAGCCGGGTCGGGTCCTTGAACAGCAGGTTCGCTCTTTTATAACTGGCGAAACGTCTGGCAAAACCGATTGTCAGCGCCTCCGGGTCAAGAACTTCTTCGGCCCGGTTTAGCTCGCTGTGGAATGTTCCTCTTCTTTCCATCTGCGCCTTGAGGCGTCTGCGTGAAAACGCTATTAGCCGTTCCTTGCAGCGCTGGTGACATCGCCAGAATTCCTCGTCGGATATCTGTTCGATATTGGTCCATGCCGATGAATCCGCTTCCTCGTCGGCCCAGTTGGGGCCCATGTAGCGCTCATACAGCCGGCACATCTCTTCCGAGACCCAGCTTTTTATATGAACGCCGTTGGTTATCGATGATATTGGCACTTCGCTTGTCGGGACGCGCCTCCAGAGGCATGACCACATATCGCGCGATACCTTGCCGTGCAGCTCGCTTACGCCGTTGGTATAACTGCTCATGCGTATCGCCAGCACCGGCATCTTGAACGATTCGCCGTTGTCGTCGGGCAGTATTCTTCCAAGCCCGAGAAGCCGCTTTTTGTCTATCCCGATACCGGAGGCGTAGTTGTCGAAGTATTTATCCATCAGCTCCGTGCTGAATTCATCGACGCCCGCCCTTACCGGCGTATGGACCGTGAAAACTGTTCCTGCCTTTACGGCCTCGGCCGCCTGGTCGAAATTAACGTTCGATTCTTTCATTATATATCGTATCCGCTCAAGAGCCGAAAAAGCGGT
>Ga0105104_10001349_pt1 | contig 18361 bp, 12 predicted proteins | sample PPLLaktember2015_3_FD_87034 | JGI IMG/M metagenome (GOLD analysis project Ga0105104, IMG submission 87034) | Freshwater sediment microbial communities from Prairie Pothole Lake near Jamestown, North Dakota, USA - PPLs Lake P7 Core (6) Depth... | ecosystem: Environmental > Aquatic > Freshwater >... | reverse complement strand
GGGTTTGCGTCCATACGCACCGCGCAACCCGAGGCTATCCGACCGACATCGACCTGATCGTGAGCGAGCAGGGGTACGGGGCAAACTCTTTCATCGAGACTCACAGACCCCTTGTGGTCATCACCGGCCCCGGCCCCGGCAGCGGCAAACTCGCGACCTGTCTTTCCCAGCTTTACGCCGAGCACCAACGCGGCGTCAACGCGGGGTATGCGAAATTCGAGACTTTCCCCATCTGGAACCTCCCGCTGAAACACCCTGTGAACGTCGCTTACGAGGCAGCGACCGCCGACCTCGCCGACGTGAACCTGATCGACCCGTTTCACCTGGAGGCGTACGGGGAGACAGCGGTCAACTACAACCGTGACATTCAAGCTTATCCGCTCTTGACCCGAATCCTCGGCCGCATCGCAGGCGGTAGTTCACCTTACAAATCGCCGACCGACATGGGAGTCAACCGGGCAGGCTTCGGGATCGTGGATGATTCAGCCGTACGACAGGCCGCCGCCCAGGAAGTGATCCGCCGCTACTTCCGCTACAACTGCGAGTATGCAGTCGGCCTGGCGCCAAAAGAGACCGTCCAGCGGGCCGAGCTGCTCATGGAGGAGCTTGAGGTTCGTTCGAACGACCGCCCCGTCGTCGACCCGGCTCGGCGAGCGGCGGCTGAGGCCGAGGCCAAACGAAACGGAAAAGGAAACGAGGGCATCTATTGCGGCGCGGCACTGGCGCTCGCCGATGGGCGGGTTGTTACGGGCAAGAACTCGCCTCTGTTGCACGCATCGTCGAGCCTGGTTCTAAACGCTCTCAAGGCTCTAGCCGATATTCCAGACCGGATCGCGCTGCTTGCGCCAGCCATCATCGACTCGATTACGAGTCTGAAGAGGCACCTGGGGACGACGTCCGCGAGCCTGGACGTGGAGGAGACGCTCATCGCGCTCGGTGTCAGCGCAACGCAGAATCCCGTCGCCCAGCTGGCCATCGAAAAGCTCGGCGAGCTGCGGGGCTGCGAAATGCACCTGACTCACATGCCGACGCCGGGCGATGACGCCGGGCTGCGGCGCCTGGGGCTCAACCTTACCAGCGACCCCAACTTTGCGACCAAGAGCCTGTTTATCGCTTAGACGAGTCCTTGAACAACTGACCAGCCGAATCCGTATTGTACGGAAAGGAGAGGAGCTCGATGCACAAGCACCAGACGATTCTGGGGAGTATTTTCCTGGCGTTTGGCCTTCTTCACGTGATCGGCATTCTAGTCCTGCTGGTCATCTTCGGTTTTGGCAGCGCGGTGCTTTTCACGGTGGGGGCCGAGGAGCCGGACATACCTCAGTTAGTAAAGTTCATTCCGGCAGGCTTTGGCGTGTTCATTTCGATTATCGTCGCCATCACGGGAATCCCGAACGTGATTGCCGCCTACGGTCTGTTTAAGAACCGGCCTTGGGGAATGACGGTGGCCCTGATCGTCGGCATTCTCAACCTGTTGCACTTCCCGTTTGGAACCGCCGCGGGGATCTACGCCATCTGGGTCTATTCGAATGATCGGGAAGTGACTGCCACCAGGGCAATGGTGATTTAGGCTGACACGCGACGCGGGTGCTTCACCGCCGCGGGTTCGGGATTGAAGGGGGCGGCCGCTGGGAGCGCAGGCGTCTCGCCTGCACTGGGGCCGCAGGCGTCTCGCCTGCGATGCACAATCGATCCTGCATCGCAGGCGGGACGCCTTGCGGCCCCAGTGCAGGCGAGGCGCCTGCGCGCCCAGCGGCCGCCCTTCGACTGCCACTTCCTTGGCCGACTGGCGGACCCGTCCGGCGGTCCAGCCGCGCCCATCCCTCAATTTGGGCAATACGCCCTTTCATCGGGCGCTGGCACGCCACCTACAGCCTTTCGTACGCTTCCGTTCGATTGCGCCGCCGGGCTAGTTCGCTCGAGTACTTGCTGCCCAGCTGTTCGGCGTGTGCCCTTGTCCAGTCGGTCAACTTTGTGCTTCCGGCGGGCGGGGAGGAAGTCGCGAGCAGTCCCCTCATGAGCCCCGCGATCTCCTGTCGCGTTAGAAAGACGTCACCGACAAATTTGCCGATCACGGACGCGACCACGTACCCGAGGGCGGGAGGCAGCGAGACGATCGGCCTGCGTTTATCTATGATTTGACCGATCGACTCCACCAGTCCCCGAAAGGTGAAGGTCTCGGGCCCGACTGCGTCAATGACCGTGTTCTTCATCGCTTCTCCCTCACGAACCGCCAGCGCCGCAAGATCATCGACAAAAATCGGCTGCAACCGGTACGAGCCGTCTCCGAAGACCCCGAACAGGGGAACCCGGCGGAGCACCCAGGCGATATTGTTGACGAGGATGTCTTCTTTCCCAAAGAGAATCGCCGGTCGCAGGATGGCATACGAGAGGCCCGACTCGCGCAGCTCTCGTTCAAGTCGTGCCTTGCCTCGGAAGTAGTCAAGATCGCTCTGTTCGGAGGGGTTCGTGATACTCACGTGGACAATCCGGCGGACGCCCGCCTCCCGGGCCGCCGAGAACAGCTTGATAGTGTTGTCGACCGCCAGGCCGTGGCTGAATTCCCCGTAGTTGAAGCGTACCCAGTAGGTGTTGTAGAGCGCCTCGGCGCCGCGCAGGCTCTCGACGAGTCTGGCAGGCTCGTCGAAGTGAAACGGAGACGCGCCGACTCTTCCTCCAAACGGGTTCTTACGATTCGGCGAATTGGTGATGGTAGAAACCTCGTGTCCTTTTTCGAGTAGCCGAGCCGCAATGTAGCGGCCCGAATACCCGAAAGCGCCGGTCACGACGTGTCGGCTCACGTAGAACCTCCGTTCCTGCTTGCGGTTGACTGACTCCTGCCACCATTATCCTGCATCTTCGCGGTACGGCTAAAGTGCTGCTGTTAGAAAAATCACAGTAACTGCTTGACGCTTCTCCCTGTCTGCCACTAGAATCCCGTCACCTAATGAAGGAGGTTTACGGGAAAATCGGGTAATTGTCGCCTTATCATCGACTTAGGTAGGCAATTCAACCGCCGCGACGTCTTCTGCTAAGAGAAAGGAAAGAGAGATGAAGCAGGTCTGGCTTTTGGTTGTTTTCCTGGTGATGGCGCTGCAGAACGCGCTGTGGGCAGACGACTGGGCGCCAGTCACGCCGGAGGAACTGGGTTTGAAAGCATCGGCCGTTGAACCCGGTGCAGACGCGGAGGCCTTCTTCTGGGAAGTCAAGGTGAAGGACGACCTGGCGAGCAGCGACGGCCGGACGGTGTACGAGAATTACATCCGGATCAAGATTTTCACCGACCGGGGGCGTGAGACGCACGGAACAGTGGAGCTCGCCTATTCGGACAGAAGCAAAATCAAGGACATCGAAGCGCGCACCATCAAGCCTGACGGCAGCATCCTTCCCCTCAAGAAAGACGCGATTTTCGAGCGCAGCGTCGCCAAGACCAAGGGCCTGCACCTCAAAGCCAAATCCTTCGCGCTGCCCGGGGTAGAACCGGGCTGCATCATCGAGTACCGCTGGAGGGACGAGAGGCCGCTCGAGAGTTACAAGAGGCTTCAGTGCCAGCAGTCTTTCCCAATTCAAAAGCTCATGTATTACTTCGCGCCCCTCAACCTGCCGGACTACGGCATGAATTTCCAGGCGTTTCACATCGCCTGTGCCCCTCCTGCCAAAGTGAAGGACGGTTACTACAAAACGGAGATCGCCAAGGTCCAAGCCTTCAAGGAAGAACCGCGCATGCCGCCCGAGGACCAGGTTCGGAGTTGGATCCTGTTGTTCTACAGCAAGACTCAGCGCCTGACGCCAGCGGAATACTGGAAAAAGACCGGGAAAACTGCATACGACGACGCCAAGTGGATCATGCGTCAAAACGATGACATCCGGGAAAAGGCGCAGTCACTCACGACCGGCGCTGCGACGCCGGACGAGAAGATCAAGACACTGTTCGATTTCTGCCGCGCCGAGATCAAGAATGCAAGCGATGACGCCAGCTTCACGCCCGACGAGCGGGCCAAGCTGAAAGAGAACAATTCCCCTTCGGATACACTGAAGCGCAAGGTCGGCACCGGCCGGGATATCTGTATGCTGTTCGGATCGCTGGCCCGGGCCGCAGGATTCGACGCGCGCTGGGCGTTGCTGCCGGATCGCGGCGACATGTTCTTCGATCCTCAGTTCCCCGACGACTACTTCCTGACCTCTTACGATATCTGCGTCAAGATCGGCGATCAGTGGCGCTTTTACGATCCAGGGAGCAGTTACGTCGAGTACGGAATGCTGCGCTGGCAGGAAGAGGGCGTAAAGGCACTCATCACGGACCCCAAAGAGCCATTTTTCTTCACCACCCCAGTCTCCGCCGCAGCCCGGACAGTGAGAAAGAGAACCGCGAATCTGAAGCTCTCCGAAGATGGAACGATCGAAGGAGACGTGACCATGGAGTACACGGGTCATTCTGGAAACGTGCTCAAGGAGGATCACGACGAGGAGTCACCCACCGAACGCGAGCAGGCGATCAAGGATCTTATGAAAGGCCGGATGAGCAGTGCGGAAGTGACCAACGCCCGAATTGAGAACGCGAATTTCTCCGACAGGCCGTTGACCTACATGTTCCATATCAAGGTACCGGGTTACGGACAGAAGACCGGGAAACGAGTCTTCTTTCAGCCGAACTTCTTCCAAAAGGGGATTGACGTGGTGTTCACCTCCACAGATCGGCGCCATCCGCTTTACTTTCAGTACCCGTGGACGGAATCAGACATAGTTAAAATCGAGTTTCCGGACGGTTACGAGCTGGAAACGCCGGAGGCTCCACCTCCTCTCAATGCCGGCGACGCGGGGCATTACAACATCAAAATGAGTGTGAAGGACAAGGTACTCACTGCCGAGCGAAGTTTCACCTTCAATGGAGTCTTCTTCGAAGTGGCACAATACGCGCCGCTCAAGCAACTGTTCGAAGTGCTCTACGAGCGCGACAATCGGACCCTCACGCTGAAACAGGTTCCGGCAGCGGCCCCGGCCGGCGCCGCGCCAAGCCGATAGGACAGGAGACGGACGATGCATCGCAACTGTATCCGCTTGTTGCTCGGTTTGACTTTGATCGGTTCTGCCGCGGCAGACGAACTACCGGTTTGGATGCGCCAACTGAGCCGCGACGCTCTGCCGGAGGTCGACAGCAAGGCTCCGGCTGTAGTCCTGCTCGACGATGCGACTTTGGGCTTCGACGAGGAGGGAGTCGCGACGATGACCAGCCGGTGGGTCGTCAAGGTCATCAAGCGTGAAGGCCGGGAATGGGCCGATGCAGGCCAGACCTACGAAACGGAAACCGGCAAAGTGCGCGAGTTTAGGGCCTGGCTCCTGAAACCTGACGGAACCGTAAAGAAATACGGCAAATCAGAGACCGTTGATGTCTCACTCGTCGCCGACGATGTCTACAACCAGGCTCGGCGGAAGCTGATCTCCGCGAAACTCGAGGCTGAGGCAGGGTCGATCTTTGGCTACGAAGCGATCCACGAAAGCCGTTCGATCTTTACGCAATACGAATGGTTTTTCCAGTCGACGCTTCCGGTGGTCCTGTCTAGATTCCGGGTAGCGCTCCCGCCCCAGTGGTCGGCAAAGGGCAACACGTTCAACTGTCCGCCATTCGATGCCGTCCGGGGAGAAGACAGGTCATACAGCTGGGAAATGAGGGATCTTCCCTATCGGGAGAACCAACCGATGATGCCGTCACTCGTGACCTTGGTTCCGCGTCTGGCAGTGAATGTCTTTCCGGCCCCTGGGTCACGAGCCAGCTCTGTTCTGAAGACCTTTCCAGAGTGGAACGATGTAGCCCGGTGGCTCTGGGAACTGGCCGATACGCAGATGAAGCCCGATGCGGCGGTCTCCGCCAAGGCAGCCGAGCTGGTTAACGACGACCAGTCAGAGCTGCAAAAGCTGCGCGCGATCGGTCGGTTTTCCCAAACGATCAAGTACGTGTCAATTCAGACAGGAATCGGGCGGGGCGGAGGATACAAGCCCCATCTCGCCTCGGAGATCCTCACCAAGTTCTACGGTGACTGCAAGGACAAGACGAACCTGATGCGTTCGTTGCTGACCGCCCTCCGGTTCGAGACTTATCCCGTCTCTGTGTACGCCTTCGACCGAAACTACATCCGGCCTGACTGGCCTTCGCCGCAGCAATTCAACCATGCAATCATCGCGGTCAAGGTGAGCGACCAAACCATCGCTACTTCAGTCGTCGTTCACCCGGAGCTCGGTCGCCTGCTCCTGTTTGACCCGACGGACGAGCACACTCCGCTCGGTGACATTCCCGAAAATCTCCAGGGAAGCTTCGCGCTGGTGGGTCATCCTGACACCAAGTCGCTCCTCCCAATCCCAGTCATCCCCGTCGAGAGCAATTGCCTGAAACGGACGGTAACGGCGAAGCTCGAGCCCAATGGAGCGATGAGTGCCCGGATTTCCGAGCATTCCGTCGGTCAGGCAGCCGTGAGCGAAAGGTCACTCTACAAACGGAGAACGGTCGACGAGTACAGGAAAACGATCGAGGGCTGGATTTCAGGAAGTATTCTAGCGGCGAGTATCGCGCGACTGGATTGCCAGGACGAGCTTGACTCAAACCAATTCCGGCTGGATGTCGAGTTGACGACCCCGAAATACGCGCAAGTGATGCAAAACCGACTGCTCGTCTTTCGGCCTGCGCTCCTCTCGCGACGCGAGGCGGTCAGTTTCATGGAAGGAGTGAGACAGCACCCGGTCGAGATCGAGCCGGAAGGGTTTGAGGAGCAGGCGGAAATAGCTCTTCCCGACGGATTCGTAGTCGACGAGCTTCCCGATTCCCTCAAGCTGGAATCGACGTTCGGGGCTTACGAGAGCGCAGTGGAAGCGAATGGCAACATACTGAAGCTCCACCGACGGCTGTCTCTTAAACCGATGTTCCTGGACTCCGACAAATATACCGAGGTGAAGACGTTCTTCGACCGGATCAGCGCCGCCGAACAAGCGCCCGCGGTTTTGATCCGGAAATAAGGATGCCCTATCGTGGCCGGACTCTCCAGAGTCCGGCGCCGGGCTCGCCGAGAGCCCGGCCAAATCAGCTCGCGCGCCAATGAAGACGAAGGAAGAAGTGGCGGACGGCGAGCTCCATGCCGAGCGCTATCCCTAGGTAGAGTCCGGTGCCGGGCTTCATAAGCCCGGCCGCAATCGTTGAGCAACCACGACACGAAGGGTCAGAGCGGAGGTGAAGCTTGGCGCGTGCGCCTAGGAGCACATTGGTTGCGGCCGTCCGATCTTGGCCGGGCTCTCGGCGAGCCCGGCACCGGACTCTGGAGAGTCCGGCCACAATAAAAAGCCGCTTCCGGGCATAGGAACGATGATCCCGCGGACTCTAATTAATGGATCCCTGAAAATCGCTACTGGAGAGTCCGGCCACGATAGGGCTGCTTCACCAGTACACGGGCCAGAGCCAGCACGCATTGGCGCTCGTCGACATCGTCATCCGTATTGATCTGCATTGCCACAGCGATCCGGTAATCCGGGAAATAAGCCATCCGGGTCCGGTAGCCGGGAAACCAGCCGTCGTGTCCGTACATCGGACCCAACTCGCTCTTCTCGATTTCGACACCCAGACCGTAACGCCGCCCGCCCCGGCTGGGCGCAACCGAGCCAATCAAATCGTCGAGGTACGGTTTTTTGAGAGCCTTCCCCTCGTACAGGGCTTTGGCCCAGCGGGCCAGGTCCTGGGGATTGGAGACCAGTCCGCCGCCAGTCCATTCGCTGCTGGGATTGATGACAAGCATTCCCCGGGAGACCGTCTTGCGGGGTAAACCGAATGGATTGCTTCCGGCTACATATCCCGGCGCCAGGCTGGGGAGGCCGCGCCGGTCGGCCGGTCCCGTGAGTGAGAGTCCCAGAGGTGTGAGGAAACGCTGAACAAGCTCCCCGTAGTAAGAAGAACCGGTGGCCCGTTCAACGATCATACCGGCCAGAATGTAATTGGTGTCCGAGTAGGAAAATCCCCGACCGGGCGCAAACAGCGCGTCTTTATCCAGCACGAACTGTACAAGCTCTGCCGGCGAGAGGTGGAAATCGGGGTCCGAGCGAAAGCGTCTCCTCACTGTTCTGATGAAACCTTCGTCGCGAACGTGGTCGGGTATGCCGCTGCTGTGATTGAGAAGCGTGCGGACGGTGATGTAATTCTGGTTGGGCAGGCGACGGAACCAGCTTTCGCGGCCAAGCCACTTCGAGACCTTGTCATCCAGATTGAGCTTTCCGTCCTGCGCGAGACTGAGAACCACCGCCGAAACAAACGTCTTGCCGACGCTGCCCGCCAGTTGAAGGCTGTCGGTCCTCATCGGGATGGACTGCTCGCGGTCCGCATATCCGGTCGCGAATCCGGCTTGGTGTCCGTCGGGCAGGACAAACGCCGCGGTCGCACCCGGGAAGCCATGCGCCTGGCACAGCCGGTCAAGCTCTTGCTGAAACCGGGCTTCCGCACTCGGAAGATCGTTCGGCTGCTCGACTATGGCCCAACTGGCTCCGAGAACGAGGCTAAGGGCAAAGGCCTCAAGGCGGGCGACCATAATTCGAGTGTAGCACCCGCCTCTTGAGCCATCCACACACGCGGCTGTTGTCGACCGGTCCTCTTGTGGCAAGATAACGACGACAGAGTCGCCGACTACAAGCGCGGAGGTGTTGATTGAACAGCCAAAAACGGCCGCAGCTCTATGTCCTCGCCCGCGTTTACATCGCCGTTTCGGCTTTGACTTTCCTCGTGGCGCAGGCTCCCGGTGATGCAACGCCCGCCTTTCCCGTGACCGTCCGTGTCGACGCCTCTCGCTCCCTGGGGCAGCTGAAGCCCGTCTGGCGCTTCTTCGGCGGAGACGAGCCGAATTACGCCTATATGAAAGACGGCCGCAAGCTCGTCCGCGAGCTCGGAGAGCTGCGTCCCGGCGAAGTCTTCTTCCGCACCCACAACCTGTTGAACACGGGGGACGGGACACCCGCCCTGAAGTGGGGCAGTACGAACATCTACTCCGAGGACGACCGCGGCCGGCCCGTGTACGACTGGCGCATCGTCGACCTCATCTTCGATACCTACCTGGAGCGACGCGTGCGCCCCTACGTTCAGCTGGGATTCATGCCAAAGGCCCTTTCGACCCGCCCGGAGCCTTACCAGCATGAATGGAGACCCGGATTCCCGTACGAAGAGGTCTATACCGGCTGGGCCTATCCGCCGAAAGACTATGCCAGGTGGGGCGAGCTGATTTACCAGTGGGTCAAACACTGCGCCGAGAAGTATGGCCGCGCGGAAGTCGAGCACTGGTACTGGGAGACCTGGAACGAAGCGAATATTCCCTACTGGAAGGGCACTCCCGCGGAGTTCAATAAACTGCACGACTATGCCGTGGACGCGGTCCGCCGGGCCTTGCCCACCGCCCGGGTCGGCGGGCCGGACATGGCCGGTTCCGATCCCAGGTTCCTGAAGGCTTTTCTCGAGCACTGCCTACGGGGGACGAACTATGCCAACGGCGGGAAAGGCACGCCGATCGACTTTGTCTCATTCCACGCCAAAGGCTCGCCCCGGTTCGTCGGCGATCACGTACAGATGGGGATTGCCCCCCAGCTGCGGACAATCGATGTCGGTTTTGCCACGATCGCCAGCTTCCCCGAATTGAAGCAGACTCCGATCGTGATAGGCGAATGCGACCCGGAGGGCTGCGCCGCATGCCAGGGGCCGCAGCTGTCCTACCGCAACGGCACCATGTACTCCAGCTACACCGCGGCCAGCTTTGCCCGGGCTCACGATCTGGCCAATCGGCATGGAGTCAATTTAGAGGGCGCCCTGACCTGGGCCTTTACCTTTGAAGATCAGCCCTACTTCGCCGGTTTTCGACAACTGGCCAGCAACGGCATCGATCTCCCTGTTTTGAACGTGTTCCGGATGTTCTCCAAGATGGACGGCGAGCGAGTGGCCGCGGTGAGCACTGGCGCGGTCCCCCTCGAAGCCATTCTGGCCGAGGGAGTGCGGGCGGCCCCGGACGTCGGAGTGCTGGCCAGCCGGGCGGGTGCCAAAGTGTCCGTAATGGTATGGCATTATCACGACGATGACGTTGCCGGGCCCGAGGCAGTCGTCGATCTCGAGGTGTCGGGTTTGGCCCAGGCGGACAGCGTTTTGGTGAACCACTATCGAATCGATCGGGACCACAGCAACGCGTACGCGGCCTGGAAACGAATGGGAACACCGGTCGCACCAAACCGGAAGCAGTACGCCGAATTGGAAGCCGCCGGCCGCCTCGCCCTCATGGGCGAGCCGTCAAGAACACCCGTCCAGTCTGGAACCGCCCGGATCCGGTTCTCGCTCCCTCGCCAGGGTGTCTCGCTGCTCATTCTCGAATGAGGAAAACAAGAATGAAACGCACTCGACTCGTGACTTTGCTGCTTTTTGTGCTGGCCTTCCCGGCCTTGAAAGCCGATCCAAAGCCGGCGCCAGGAAAACTCAAGTCCGTACCGGTGCAGAAGGTGAAGCTTTTGCCCGGGCTCTTCAAAGCCCGGTACGACCTCTCCAGGAAGTACGTCATGAGCCTGTCGAACGAGAACCTGCTGCAGAACTTCTACCTGGAAGCCGGCCTGAAGAGCTTTCTCATGAACAACGGTCGTAAGGAGGGTGGCGAGGACGGCCACTGGGGCTGGGAATCGCCTTCGTGCCAGCTCCGCGGCCACTTCCTCGGCCACTGGCTCTCGGCTGCCGCCTGGCTGTACGCCTCATCGGATGATCATGAAGCTAAGGCGAAGGCCGATGCGGTTGTTGCTGAATTGGCCGCTTGCCAGGCTCGAAACGGCGGCGAATGGGTCGGGTCAATACCCGAGAAGTATCTGCACTGGATCGGCGAGGGGAAGCCTGTGTGGGCACCACAGTACACGATGCATAAGACGATCATGGGCCTCCTCGACATGTACCTTCTCGCGGGAAACCGGCAGGCGCTCGAGATCATCGAGAAGCTCGCCCCCTGGTACAGCCGCTGGACCAAGTCCTACCCTAACGAGAAATGGGATGACATCCTCGACGTGGAAACCGGGGGGATGCAGGAAGTCTGGGCAGAGCTCTACAATATAACCGGTAAGCCGGAACATTTGGAGCTGGTGCGCCGATACGAGCGCCGCCGTCTCTTCAATGCGCTGCTCGCCGGACAGGACCCGCTCACCAACCGGCACGCGAACACGACGATTCCGGAAGCGCAGGGCGCTGCCCGCAGCTTTGAAGTGACAGGGGAGCCGAGGTTTCGAGCCCAGGCCGAAGCCTACTGGAAAAAAGCGGTGACCGACCGCGGCTACTTCTGTACCGGCGGACAGACCACCGGTGAGATCTGGACGCCTCCGCACTCTTTCCTGAACCGGCTGTCTGAGAAGACACAAGAGCACTGCGTCGTCTACAACATGATCCGGCTGGCCGATTATCTCTTCCGCTGGACCGGAGAACCCGCTTTCGCGGACTACATCGAGCGAAACCTCTATAACGGAATTCTCGCGCAGCAGAATCCGCAAACCGGCATGATCGCCTATTTCCTGCCGCTGCGGCCCGGCTCCCAAAAGGTCTGGGGTTCGCCCACCAACGATTTCTGGTGCTGTCACGGCTCGCTGGTCCAGGCGCAGAGCCGGCATGGAGCGTTGATCTATTACGAGGACGAAGCCGGCCTGACGCTTGCCCAGTACATCCCTTCGTCGCTCGAGTGGGAGCACGCCGGGACTCCGGTTCGGATCCGGCAGACATCCAACTCTCAGTCGCGCGGAGACCATGTCGTCCACCGCGGCGACGAGGTTCTTCATCGGCCCGACTCCTGGCTGGTCGACCTGGCGGTAGAGGCGGATCGGGAAGTCGAGTTTGAGCTGCGACTGCGGCTGCCGTGGTGGCTGAAAGGGGAAGCCAAGGTATCGATCAACGGCCAGCCCGTGGCGGTCAAGTCCGCTCCTTCTTCGTTCGTCACGCTGAGGCGAGTGTGGAAGAACGACCGGGTTTCTCTGGTCCTGCCGAAAGGCCTCACCGCGTGTCCAATGCCCGATGCACCGGAAATGGCGGCCTTTCTGGACGGACCGGTGGTATTGGCGGGACTATCCGCGGAGGAGATCAGGCTGAGCGGCGACCAAACCCGGCCGGAGTCGGTCCTGGTGCCGGACAACGAGCGCGAGTGGGGGCGCTGGACGCCCGGTTATCGAACCCGGGGTCAGGAGCGCAACTTCCGCTTCCTGCCGCTGTACGAAGTGGTTGACGAACCGTATACAATCTACTTTCCCATAAACCGGTAGCGAGGCCAGCGGATTCCCATATTTCCCCGCTTCCTGCGCCAGACAGGTCTGGTACTATCTCGGGAACCTTGCGGAGGGTACGGAAGACTTATGAGTGGTTTCTTTGGAGTCGTTGCGGAAGAGGACTGTGTCGCAGATCTTTTCTACGGTACTGATTACCATTCCCACCTGGGAACCCGGCGGGGAGGCCTTGCCGTAGCGGCCGAGTCCGGAATCCAGAGGGTCATTCACGATATCAGCGACTCGCCTTTCAGAAGCAAGTTTCAGGATGAAATAACGGCGATGAAGGGCCGGGTCGGAATCGGGGTCATCAGCGACTACGAGGACCAGCCCCTGATCATCGGCTCGCACCTGGGTGTCTACGCCATCGTCACGATCGGGGTTATCAAAAACATCGACGAGCTGGTCAGCCAGGCCTACGCACAGCGAAACGTTCACTTCTCGGAAATGAGCGGCGGAGAACTGAATCCCACTGAGCTGATTGCGACGCTGATCAATGCCGAGGGGAGCTTCGAAGAAGGGATCGCCAAAGCGCAGGCGGCGATTAAGGGGTCCTGCTCGCTGCTCCTCTTGACCGAACGCGGGATTTTCGCCGCCCGCGACCGCTTCGGGAAGACCCCCGTGATCCTCGGGCGTAAAAATGGCTCGTACGCTGTCACCTTCGAAACTTCGGCCTTCCCGAACCTGGGTTACGAGATCCAACGCGAGCTCGGACCCGGAGAAGTGGTCCTGATATCTCATAACGGCATCGAGCAGAGAGTCGCGCCGGGGAGCCTGACGAGCATTTGCGCTTTCCTGTGGGTTTACTACGGGTATCCTTCGTCTCGGTACGAAGCCGTGAATGTCGAAGAAACGCGCAATCGCTGCGGCGCGGCGCTCGCGCGCAAGGACAGAGACAGCGTGTCGGTGGATATGGTGGCGGGCATTCCAGATTCCGGCGTAGGCCATGGGTTGGGATATGCCAGCGAGGCGGGGATGCCGTACCGGCGGCCGTTTGTGAAGTACACGCCAACCTGGCCGCGCAGCTTCATGCCGCCGATGCAGGCAACCCGAGAGCTGGTGGCCAGGATGAAGCTGATCCCTGTCAAAGAGATGATCATCGGAAAGCGACTGCTGTTTTGTGAAGATTCGATCGTCCGCGGCACCCAGCTGAAGGAGACGATCCGGCGGCTCTACGAATACGGCGCCAAGGAAGTGCATATGAGGCCGGCCTGCCCTCCGCTCGTGTTCGGCTGCCCCTTTCTGAATTTCTCGAGATCGCGCTCGGAGATGGATTTGGCCGCCCGCCGGGCGATCAAGGAGCTCGAAGGACAAGATGCGGTCCGGCTTGATGAGTACACCACCGAGGGGTCGGAAGCGTACGAGGCGATGGTGGACCGGATCGCCACGCGCCTCTGCGTCACCACTCTGCGCTACCAGCGGTTGGGCGACATGATCGAAGCGATCGGGTTGCCTCGGGAGAAGCTGTGCACCTTCTGCTGGAACGGCTGTGATCCGTCGGGCCAGTTTGGGAAAGGCAAATATCGGCCGGCCGAGGAAGTGGCAGCCGAAGGGGCTGGGAGCGCAGGCGTCCCTGGGAGCGCAGGCGTCCCTGGGAGCGCAGGCGTCCCGCCTGCGATGCAGGATCGATTGTGCATCGCAGGCGGGACGCCTGCGGCCCCAGTGCAGGCGGGACGCCTGCGCTCCCAGGGACGCCTGCGCTCCCAGCCCCTTCGGCTGCCACTTCCTCGGCTTTGCCGCCGGTTTACTTCTTCGTCCGCAGATTCCCCGGGTCGAACGCGACTGCAGCCCGCTTGTATCTGCACAGACTCGCTTCTCCGTGGGGCAAGCGTCTGGTGCTCGGGTCGGCGCAGATGCTATGCTCGCCGGGTCAATGGAGGGAGGCTGAGAATGGAGAGGAAATACTTGCGGCTGACCGTGCTCTTCATGGTCCTGCTGGCCATGTCCGTGCTTGAATCGCGAGCGGAGGTCCGGGGCCCGATCCGAGTCAGTGCCGACCACCGCTATTTCGTGGATGCCGAAGCAAACCCTTTTTTCTGGCTGGGTGACACCGCCTGGCCGCTGTTTGTTCAGTACAACAAGGCGCAGGCCGAGGCTTATTTGCGCAACCGCGCCGCTAAAGGATTCACGGTGATACAGGGGGTCCTCGCCTGGGGCCAGGGGACCGGCTTCGAGTCGAAGTTCCCGATGCCAAATGCCGCCGGTGACAAGCTCTGGCTTAACGACAATCCGGCCACTCCAAATGACGCCTACTTTCGTCACGTGGACTACTTGGTCGAGTTTGCCCGCCAGCAGGGAGTGGTCTTGGCCATACTCCCGACGTGGGGTTACTACGTCAATGATGTTCGAGTTATCACTTCGCAGAACGCCCGGACCTACGGTCGATGGCTCGGGCAGAGGTACAAGAACGCGACCAATGTGATCTGGGTAAACGGCGGGGATCGAATCGCTACCGGATTCGAGGAGGTTTACCGTGAGCTGGCGCTCGGCCTGCGCGAAGGGGATGGCGGAGCCCACCTGATCACCTACCATCCGTGCGGCTCGCGTTCCTCCGCGCAGTATTTCCACAACGACGATTGGCTGGACTTCAATATGATCGAGACCTGGACCGAGTGGTCCAAGATCTACCCGGCGATCGTGACCGACAGCCTTCTGGTTCCGCGTAAACCCGTGGTGTTGGGCGAAGGAGCGTACGAAAACGGCTCTGAATACCCGCAGGGTCCCATCACGCCGTTGATCGTGCGGCGGCAAGCCTGGTGGTCTTTCATGGCCGGAGGCTTTCACACCTACGGCCAAGACCAGATGTGGCGCATGGGGCCCGGCTGGGAATCCACGTTCGATACTCCGGGTGCAGGGCACGTCACCCAAATGCGGAAGATCCTGGAGAGCCTCCACTGGTGGGAGCTGAGTCCCGACCAAGGGTTGTTTGCAGGCGGAGTTGGAAATGAAAGGACCCTGAATACCGCCATGCGTTCGCCCAAAGGCGATCGGGCGCTGGTGTACCTGTCCAGTCAGTGCACGGTCTTCTTGAACGTGGACAAGATCTCGAACAGGGAAGCCCGCATCACCTGGATTAACCCTGCAACCGGAGAGCGGAAACAGGCCGGCGTGTTTCGCACAGGAAACCTTAACGGCAAGAGCTTCCCGGATGGACAAACCCAACACTTCTCGACGCCCGGCCACTGGGAAGACGCGCTCTTGTTGCTCGAAGGGGTGGACGAGGCGAGGAAGTGAGTCGCGGTTCTTCTATCGCAGGACCAGGACTCCACCTACGCCACCTCCCTTATGCTATAGGGGTGACTGCCGCTGAACTTTGGAGGTGAGTAACATGGCCGAACGGATATTGATCGTGACAGGCGATGCCGGCGAAAGCTACGAGACACTGTACGCGCTTCATCGTTTCCGTGAGGCCGGCTATCAGCCGGCGATCGCGGCGCCCAGCAAGAGAGCGTTGCACCTGGTTATTCACGACTTCGAACCCGGTTGGGACACGTATGTTGAGCGACCCGGCTATTCCGTTACCTCCGATCTGACATTCGACGAGGTCCGTGTCGACGACTACGTTGCCGTTTTGATTCTGGGTGGACGGGCGCCCGAGCATCTCCGCCACAACCCTAAGGTCATCAGCCTGATCCAGGAGTTCCATTCAAAGGGAAAGTGGCTATTTGCGATCTGCCACGGCGTCCAGGTCTTGATCACCGCCGGCCTGGCCAGGGGGACGCGACTGACGGCCTACGAGCATGTACGGTGCGAGGTTGAAGCTGCCGGAGGCGAATACTGTACGAGCCAGGCGGTTCGATCCGGCAAACTGGTGACGGCGCAGAACTGGGGATCGCATCCTGAGTTCTACCGTGAAATCTTCTCCTGCCTGAAAGACAGTGGAGATTGATGGTGGGGAACGTCCTGAAACTCGGATCAGGTCGATCTGTTTACTGTCTTGAAAAAGGAACCGGTCCCAGCCTCCTCTGCCTCCACGGATTAGGCGGCGGGAGCTATTTTTTCTCCAGCCTGGCCGGTGCCCTCGCGGATAGGTTTCGAACGGTGGCCGTTGATCTGCCCGGCTGCGGATTCTCTCCAGCCTCCGCCTCCGGTTTCTCCATCGAGGGCTGTGTCGAGATCCTGGAGGAGCTGGTTCGCGAGAGAATGAGCGAGGGGGTGACGATACTCGGCCACTCAATGGGAACGATCATCGGTCTGAAGCTGGCTGCGCGCGGATCGATTCCGGTCTTCCGCCTGATCTTCGTCGGCGGTTTGCCGGAACCGATCCCCGAGGCTCGGAAACGCCTGCGGGAGAGAGCCCGAGAAGTTCGCGAGCGCGGGATGGCAGGTGTCGGGGATGTGACGATGCCGATCGTGTTCTCCGGCGCGTCGCTACGGCGAGTCCCTGACAAAGTGGCCATGTATCATCGGCTGCTCGAGCTGAACGACCCGATCGAGTACGCCCGCACGGCCGATGCTTTGGCACAGGCGAGCGCCCGCGATTCCGTCCCCAAAATATCCGCACCTTGCCTGGCTGTCACCGGATCGGAGGACCACTACGCCCCACCTGCGTTTGTGAAGCAGTTTGTCGAGCAGCTGCGAGGGCCCGTTCAGTACAAAGAAATAGAGGACTGCGGACACATGCCGTTCTTCGAGAAACCGGAGATGTTCGAAGCCACGGTGCGGAGTTTCCTGGAATCCGAAATAGACTAGAGAGGGGGAACAAGCATGGCAGACTGGTTCTATTCCCTGGATCCCGTCCGGCAAGCCCTGATAGCCACGACCGGCACCTGGTTGGTAACCGCCTTGGGTGCGGCGGTTGTACTGTTTACTCGAGGCGCGAGCCAAAAGTTCCTCGACGGCGCGCTAGGTATGGCGGCTGGCGTCATGATCGCCGCCAGTTACTGGAGCCTGCTGGCGCCCGCGATCGAGATGAGCAGCGATTATGGAACTCTCAGTTTCGTTCCCGCGGTCGTCGGCTTTCTCGCCGGCGCGGGCTTTCTGCGATTGATCGACCTGGTTCTCCCCCACCTGCATGCCTCCCTCGCCGATCACCCGGAGCGCGCGGAAGGTGTTCACACGCGCTGGCGGCGGACGACCCTCTTGATCCTTGCCATAACCATTCATAACTTCCCTGAGGGGCTGGCTGTCGGGGTGGCATTCGGTGCCGCCGCCAGCCTGTCCGGGGCCGAAGCTTCCACTCAGCTAGGAGCAGCTATCGCCCTTGCTATCGGCATCGGCCTGCAGAATTTCCCCGAGGGTTCCGCAGTCTCGATGCCTCTGAAACGGGAAGGGATGAGCACTATCAAGGCACTCTGGTACGGACAACTGTCGGCCATCGTCGAGCCGCTTGCTGGCGTTCTCGGCGCAGCACTGGTCATCAGCGTGACAGCCGTTCTTCCTTACGCCCTTGCTTTTGCCGCGGGCGCCATGATCTTTGTTGTGGTTGAAGAGCTGATACCCGCCTCCCAGAGCGAGGGCAATATCGACATCGCGACCCTGGGCACGATTCTTGGTTTTGCCGTCATGATGACTCTCGATGTCGCATTGGGCTAGGTGAGTTTCATTGGCGAGGAAAGCAAAGAGAAAAAGCCCCAAGTAACCTTTAGAACAACGACCTCAAACCTCATTCAGGCTTTCGCCTGAATTTGTAGTCGCCGTTTCATGGATCTCTTGGGGCCATCTTTAGTATGACTCCCATAGAGAAGCAGTTCAAGAGAAGCACTTCGATTAAGCCGCCATCAACCTGGTGACCGCGGAGGCATGAGATGCGCACCTTAGACAAAGCGGGTTTGCGGCTCCGCTCGCTGTTCCGCCGCCGCGAGGTCGACTTCGAGCTCGAAGCCGCGCTTCGTTTTCACCTTGCGGGGTTCGATGCGGCTCGCCGCCCGACTCGCCAAAAAGCGGCGAGTCACTCAGCCGCCGCTGAGATCCCGCTGGTTCTGAGATACGTGTAAGGATCAGCATGGACTGGACCGCCGAACGGTCCGCCAACCGGGCCAAGGAGGTGACAGCCGAAGGGGACGGCCGCTGGGAGCGCAGGCGTCTCGCCTGCACTGGGGCCGCAGGCGTCTCGCCTGCGATGCACAATCGATCCTGCATC
>Ga0105104_10001348_pt1 | contig 18361 bp, 12 predicted proteins | sample PPLLaktember2015_3_FD_87034 | JGI IMG/M metagenome (GOLD analysis project Ga0105104, IMG submission 87034) | Freshwater sediment microbial communities from Prairie Pothole Lake near Jamestown, North Dakota, USA - PPLs Lake P7 Core (6) Depth... | ecosystem: Environmental > Aquatic > Freshwater >... | reverse complement strand
AGGATTGTCTATCAACATATCATCCGTGCGCATTTTGGAGATGGGCTCAAACCGCAAACGCTGCCGGGGGGTAGCGGGTCGAGGGGCGAGGGAGGCTGAAGCCACCCTCTACGTTTGCGAAGCCGGGCTGCGCCGGCTAAAAACCCTCTGGGTCTCGGTTGAGCCGGCGAAGCCGGCTTTGCATAATAGCGGGGGGATTTATTCCCCTGCGGGTGGGATGGGCTGAAAAATCCCTGGGAATCGGGCAGAGCCGGCGCAGCCGGCTTTGCAAGACTAGCGGGGGGATTTATTCCCCCGCGACCCGTGGACTGGAAACCGGCCCGGTCAGACCGGGTGGATGGTTCAACCGGCAAACCTTATCCATTACCCCCGGGCATTGGTTCTAGAGACCATCATTTAAGGATGCTAATCCTTCACGAAGGGCATACAGAGCGGCCTGGGTGCGGTTCGCCAGGTGCAGCTTGGCAAGTATACTGCTGATATGCGTCCGGACCGTTCGCTCGCTGATGCGCAGTTCATCGGCAATATTCTGGTTGGTCATCCCGCGGGCCAGCCACCTGAGAACTTCCATTTCACGCTCCGTGAGCGGGTCGGTAGTGGGGGTAAGCTCGGTCGGTCGATGGATCTCTTTGATCAGCATCCGAGCGATCGCAGGATGCAGGGCTGATTCACCCCGATGGACATCTCTGATCGCCTGGATTAAAACCGGGGTGGCCGTATCTTTGAGCAAATAACCAAACGCGCCGGCTTTGATAGCCGGGAAGACTTTCTCATCATCCGAAAAACTGGACAGCACCAGGATCCGGCAGCGTAAATTTCGCCGGGTGACTTCTTCGATCACCTCCAGGCCGGTCTTGTGCGGCATAACCAGATCCAGCAAGACGACATCCGGTTGGAGGTTGGTGATCATGTAAATGGCCTCGTCACCGTCGGCCGCTTCGCCAACCATCTCCAGGCCTGGTTCGGTCGATATCAGGAAGCGTAACCCCTCCCTTACAACAGCATGGTCATCGACAATGAGGACTCGGATCGTTTCCATTTCTACCTTCATCTATTCAGGAATGAATTTGTTATTCGATTATAGCTGATCTTTGGATAACCTTAGGCTCTAGCCGGTATGATTTTTACTTCCGCTCGAATGGTGGTTCCCATACCTTTTCCCGATTGAATAGATATGGTACCTCCAAGTTTTTCCGCGCGCTCGCGCATATTGACCAGGCCCATCCCACCCGATTTGGTCAAGGATTGAGCATTGAAACCGATCCCATTATCAACGATTTCCAATGTGACCGTCCCCCCGCTGCTGCTCAGGTTGACAGAGACTGATGAGGCGCGGGCATGTTTGAGAGCGTTATTGAGCCCTTCTTGGGCGATCCGATAAAGAGCTTCCTCAATCGGAAAGGGCAGCGAAATCGAATCGTCTGCTGTAAATTGGGTTTGGATCCCCGCCCGTTTTTCAACCGATTCAAGGCGTTTCGAAATGGCGCCAATCAGGCCATCCTGATCAAGGATGGTTGGCCGCAGCTCATAGACCAGCAAGCGCATTTCCTTCAAGGCCTGTTGAGCCGTCTCGCTCAATCTTCCAAGGATATAATCGAGCTGCTCGAAATCTCGCACTCGGCCAAACCGCTGACCTACTTCAGAAAATAAGGTCAGGCTGTAGAGGGATTGGGTTACCGAATCGTGCAGCTCGCGGGCCAGGCGCTCGCGCTCTCGCGCGATGGCGGCCTGTTCTGCCTGTTGGCGGAGCATGACGTTCTCGACGATCATCCCAATTTGATCCGCACCGGTACCCAGCAAAGAAATATCCTCAATGGTGAAACTCTGCCGGTGAGTGGTAATCACACTCAGGATTCCCGCTTCTCGCCCGCGCGAGCGGATCGGCATCCCCAGGTATGTAACGATCCCATCATTTTCTACACCCAACAGGCGCATTTCATCCAGGGTTAATTCGTACGTGAGGTACAGTTCGCCGCGAGAAAGCACACCGGCAAACGGCTCCTGACTGGCTGGGATCGATGCCAGGCTCCTGGCAAGATCATCCGACAGTCCTTCTTGACTGGCCAGAAGAAGCCGTTCCCGATTATCATCCAGCAGATGGATCGCTCCAGCCTCGCGGTGAAGAGCGCGCAGTAATTTTTGGAGCGATTCCTCAAGGATGCGGTTCAGATCGACATCTTCACTGGCTATCGCGGCAACATCATACAAGGCGGACAATTCGCGTGTCCGGTCGATCACTCGCCGTTCGAGGATCTCCATCATGGTCGTTCGCTGTAACGCACTCCCGCCAATATCCATAATCGCGGTCAACAAGCGTTCTTCATCATGAGATATAGGATGCGCTTCAAACCAGCCCAGGAACAACAATCCAATCATTTCCCGGGTTGTTTTCAGGGGAGCCGCGATGCATGCCTGTAGATCGTGAGCCAGGCGTGAAAAGGCGATCGAGTTTTTAAAATCACTCGCGTCGCAGACGTTGGCGATGAAGAACAGGTTATCCTCGAAAGAAAGCTTAAAAAAAGGATCGCTTTCATCCAACCCTTCTAGAAAAAGCGGATCATCATACCCGATCTGGGCAGCCAGAAGGATCTCTTTTCCGTCGAAGAGGAAAATCACCCCAATATCCGCGCTTACAGCTTCGGCTGAACGGTTCAGGAGGACCGAGGTGGTCACCGCGGTAGTCTGCGCCTGGCGTAAAGCGGCCGAAACCTGGATCAGTGTCTCCAGTTCGACGGCTCGTTTTTCGAGCGCCTGTTCGGCGCGCTTATTCTCGGAAACATCATGGACGATGGAGTAGAGCAGCTTTTTTCCCTGGACCGTAATCGGACCGCTGTAGACCTCAACCTCCCGCAACTTCCCTGAAGACAGGCGGTGTTGGAAATTGAAACGATTTTTTTGTTTGGAACGCGCGCGAGCCATCTCTTGCTTGACCTGTTCATCGGTCAAATTGTTGATCTGGCTGATATTCAACCGGCAGATCTCCTCGTGAGTATAGCCATAAAAAACACACGCCGCCGGGTTGGCGTCTTCGATTTTCCCACTCAGTGGATCGATCAGCAGCATCACCGAATTATTATCGATGAACAGGCTGCTGTAACGGTCCTCGCTCTCCCGCAGGCCCTCTTCGACCTGTTTGTTGAGCGTGATATCTCGAAATGAAAAATAGATCTGCTGATTATCGTTATTTTCTGGGTGGACCGACCAGCCGTCTAATGCAATCCACAGCGGCGCCACCGAGGCGGGCAGGATCACACATTCGAGCCCAACCCACCCTTCTCCGGCAATACAGGCTGCCAAACCAGTCTTGAAGCGGTCGGTGAAGTGAGGGTCAAGGAACTCGGTAAACTCCCGTCCGATCACATCAGCACTTTCGAGACCCATCAGTCTCAGTCCAGCCCGGTTGATGTGACGAATCTGTCCGGAAGGATCCAGGCACATCGTTCCAATAGGGGCAAACTCATAGTATGTCTGAAACCTGGCTTCTTCAGCTTGCGAAGTATCATCCATTCTGGACTATCCTTTGACCAACCACCTGGGTGTATGCTCTCTGATCATTATAACCCCCGGCCTACTGCGGTGAAAGGCCGGCCAACCCACCCGCCCGGACAGCGTCTGAAATCATCCCTAATTTCAAATCCATCCAGCAAGAGATCTACGGATTGTCCAAAGCCAGGGTCTCGGCCTGCGCCCAGTCTTCTGGAGTATTCAAATTCAGGAATACCACCCCTCGTGGATCCAAAACGACCAGATCTTCAGCAGGTATGGTGAGCACGCTTACCTCGCCAAACCAGGAGATCATCCGCTGCTGACCATCCTCCAGGGCTGCTTTTACTGCCGGTAAACATTTCTCCCGGCGATACACGGCATGCAGCGGCTCAAACCCGTCCTGGGTCTTCGGGATGGCCACATCTGCCCCGGTTTCCTGCAGGCGTTCGAACAGGTGATGGATCACCTCCGGGCTGGCGAAGGGCATGTCGCAAGCCACCACGGCCACAAAGGCTTCTGCCGCAGCGCTCAAAGCGGTATACAATCCCCCCAAAGCGCCCCTCCCGGGCAAAAGATCCGGAAAAAGCGGCAGCCCTAAAAACTCGAGCTCCACCGGTTGGTTGGTCGTTACCAGCAGCTCGTCTCCCACCCGGCTCATTCTTTCGACTACCCGCGCGATCAATGGTTTCCCCAGAAAAGGGATCAATGCCTTATTCCGGCCCATCCTGCGCGATTCACCACCTGCCTGGATCACGATAGATAACATACTTGAGTATAATTATACAAAATGTATCTACTCCAGCCAGTGGGGTCAAGCACCGAATTTGAGGAGTTTGGGGACTTCGCACCCCAAACTCCTCAAATTCGGGAACTCCACCAAAGTACCTGGCACCTGAGCCTTGATCCGGTTCCTTACGGGAGACGCCTGTATGTCAGAATCACGGGTCCAGCCTGACCTTTCTCCTCTACATGAAATACTAACCGAGTTTTCGACGATGGGTAGAAGCGGCCTGCTGCCTGCCCTGCATGCCGCCCAGGCCCACTATGGTTACCTCCCAGAGCCGGTGGCCGCGGAAATTGCTCGCTGCTTAGGCGTTCCCCTCGTGGATGTCTATGGGGTGATCGATTTTTATGCCCTCTTCTACCGCGAGCCCGTGGGACAGACGATTGTCCATGTTTGCGGAGATCCGGTCTGCGCCAACGCGGGCGCCGATGGAGTCCTGAAATTGCTGAGCCGAAAGTTGGGGTCGGAGCCGGGGGGGGTCGGGAGTATCACCATCGAACGCGCTCCCTGTCTGGGGTTGTGCGAGCACGCCCCGGCCTTGATCGTCAACCAGACCCAGCTGGGCCATGCCGATCCATCCCATATTTATGAGACGCATCAAGTCAGCGGAGTCCGCCCGGTCGGGGTGATCGGTGGGGACATATCGATCCTGACTGCAAACTGTGGGAACGGGCGCCCGACTTCCCTGAACGAATACGAACAGGGAGGGGGTTATCAGGCGCTGCGGACCATCCTGGGCTTACAACCGGGTATTGCACGGTATTCTCCGGAATCCGTCATCCAGGAGGTCAAAGCCTCTGGGCTGGTCGGAAGGGGTGGAGCCGCTTTCCCGACCGGCATCAAATGGGAGGGGGCAGCCAGAGCAGCCGGGGAGCCAAAATACGTGGTCTGCAACGCCGACGAGGCCGAACCGGGCACTTTCAAAGATCGGGTGATCATGGAAGAGGATCCACAGTCCGTGATCGAGGGTATGCTGATCACCGGATACGCGATTGGAGCCCATAAAGGGTATGTGTTTATCCGCGGCGAATATCCGCGGGCTTTCCAGGTGATGCAGGCAGCCGCAGTTGAGGCCCGCCAGGCAGGTTTCCTGGGTCAGAGCGTCCTGGGAACCGGTTTCGAGTTCGAGATCGAGTTTCGCCGTGGCGCCGGGGCATATATCTGTGGGGAGGAGACTGCTCTCTTCGAGGCTATCGAAGGCAAACGCGGTTTCCCGCGAGTAAAACCGCCATTCCCCACCACCCAGGGCCTGTTTGGGAAACCAACCGTCATCAATAACGTAGAGACATTGATCAATATCCCCTACATTCTGAAAGCAGGCGCCGCCGGATACCGCCAGCTGGGAACGGAGAAATCACCCGGGCCAAAACTATTCTGTGTCTCGGGAGACGTTGCTCGTCCGGGGCTTTACGAGGTGCCCTTTGGCGTACCCATCCGGCGCCTGGTCTTCGACCTGGCAGGTGGGATCCGTTCTGGCCACCGGCTGCAGGCGATCTTGTTCGGTGGAGCCGCGGGAGCTTTCGCTACCGATAAAGACCTGGATGTCCCACTGACCTTCGAAGATCTGCGTGCGGCCGGGCTCCCTCTCGGTTCCGGAGTGGTCACCGTCTTTGACGAAACCCGCGACCTGCGCGACACACTGGCGCGCCTGGGACGGTTCTTTGCGGACGAATCGTGTGGAAAATGTTATCCCTGCCAGATGGGGACCCAACGCCAGTATGAAATCTTGCAGCGCATCGCGGCCGGGAAACCGCTCGAAGGTGACGCCGAACGTTTATCCGACGTGGGCTGGACCATGACGGATGCCTCGTTATGCGGGTTAGGCCAAACCGCGGCTTCAGCCGTGTTGAGCGCGCTGAAACTTTGGCCCGAAATGTTCCAGGGTTGGGAGGGTGAAGCATGACAGACGAGGTTCAGATTTCCATCAACGGGCAGACTGTTCAGGTGGCGCCAGACACCACCATCCTCCAGGCAGCCGAATCCGTCGGGATCGAGATCCCCACTATCTGTTACCACGAAGCCTGCACAGCCAACGGCTTATGCCGCATCTGTGTGGTCGAGGTAGAGGGTTCGCGCACCCTGGTGCCGGCCTGTATTGGCAAGGTAACCGCAGGGATGAAGGTGCAAACCGATAGTGCGCGGATCGCGACTTCCAGGCGCACCATTCTGGAACTGCTGCACTCGTCGGTAAACCTGTCTGAGGCTGCAGAGATCCAGGGATATTCTGCAGTTTACGAAGCCAACCCGCTGCGCTTCCCCGAATCGCGGCCGCGCGATATCCCGATCATCGATGATAACCCCATGTATGTGCGCGATTACTCCAAGTGCATCCTGTGCTGGCGCTGCGTCCAGGTATGTGCGGACGACGCGCAGTATACGTTTGCCCTAAATTTCTCCGGGAGGGGTTATGAAACCCAGATCGCGACCTTTTTCGAAAAGCCCATGCAGGCTACCACCTGTGTTTTTTGCGGCCAGTGTGTGGGAGTCTGCCCTACCGGAGCCCTGAAACCCAAGCGAGAGTACCTGATGGAACAGGGTCTCAATCCTGACGAGATCCAGGAGCTTACCCGCACCGAGCGCCGCCGCAAACACCGCAATACATAGTTAGTTTTGAGTGCGAACTAGTTGATTGGAGGTTGAGGATGATCCAACCAGAGCGAGTGGTTACAACAACCTGTCCATATTGTGGGGTGGGCTGCAAGCTCGAGCTGCACGTGCGCGATGATCTGATCTACCGGGTTACCTCTCCATTCGACGCGGAAGTCAATCACGGCAACCTGTGCGTCAAAGGCCGGTTCGGGTATGACTTTATCTATAACAAACACAGGATTACCACCCCATTGGTCCGGAAAACTCCCCAGGGTCCCGGACAGCGCACCCAGGCTTTTGATCTGTCTGAATGGGAGCCGGTCAGTTGGGATACAGCCCTGGACGTGATCGCAGACCGGATGGTTGAGATCTACCGCCGGGATGGCTCGCATGCCATGGCCGTTTATGGCTGCGCCAAAGCAACCAACGAAGACAATTATTTGCTACAGAAGATGCTGCGCGCGATATTCCGATCGAATAACGTCGATCACTGTACGCGCTTATGCCATGCCGGCAGCGTGGTAGCCCTCCAGATGGCGGTTGGCTCGTCCGCGATGAGCAACACTGCCGCCGAAGTGATTTATAACGATGTTTTCATCCTGACCGGGAGCAATGTGACCGAGAACCACCCTATCATCTCACTCCAGATGAAGGCTGCGGTCGAGAAATACGGCGCGAAATTGATCGTAGCCGATCCGCGCCGGATCGAGATGGTAGATTTCGCCACATTGTGGCTGGCGCAAAAACCGGGGACGGACGTGCCACTTTTTTCGGCCATGGCGCACGTAATTCTCCAGGAAAAATTATATAACGCGACCTTCATCCGCGAACGCACCGAGAACTTTGAGGAATTTGCCGCCTCGATGGAGAAGTTTACCCCCGAATATGCCGAATCGATCAGCGGAGTACCGCGAGAGTCGATCGTCCAGGCGGCCCGAATGTATGCTACGGCGCAAAACGCGGCGATCTACTGGGCCCTGGGGATCCCGGAGCACTCACACGGGACGGACAACGCCTTCGCGTTGATCCACCTGGCGCTGCTAACCGGCCAAATCGGGCGCAAAGGGACCGGGCTCAACCCCCTGCGTGGTCAAAACAACGTCCAGGGTACCTCAGACGCCGGGGTGATGCCCTGGCATTATCCAGGTTACCAGCGGGTAGACCAGGAAGAGTCAGCCGAAAAATTCGAGAAGGCCTGGAATATCGAGCCCGGTGGTCTGAACCGCAAGCTGGGTCTGACCACGACGGAAATCCTCGGCGCGGTCGGTAAAGGCGGGGTGCGCTCTTTATACATTATGGGTGAAAACCCGATGATGTCGGAGCCAAACCTGAACCACACGCGCCACCAGATGGAACAGCTCGAATTCGTGGTAGCCCAGGATCTGTTTATCAACGAATCGGGCGCGTTCGCGGATGTATTCCTCCCGGCTGCCTCTTGGGCCGAAAAAGAAGGCACCTTTACCAACACCGACCGGCGCGTGCAGCGCGTCCGCGTGGCCATCCCGCCCCGCGGACAGACGAAACCGGATTGGCAGATCATTTGCGATGTGGCAAAACGCCTCGAAACACGCCTCGGACGACCCACCAGCGCCGGATGGGAGTATGCACACCCCTCCGATATATTGGCAGAAATTGGCCGCGTAGTGCCTGAATACGCCGGGGTAACCTATCCGCGCATCGAAAACGAAGGCCTTCAGGTCCCGGTATGGGACGAACAGCATCCCGGCTCGCCGTTCCTGTTCGCCGAGCGCTTTCCCCGCGGGCGAGGAAAATTCCACCCGATGGAATACATCCCTTCGGTGGAGATGCCCAACGATGAATACCCGCTGATCCTGACCACCGGACGAGTGTTAGAGCACTGGCACGGCGGGACGCTTACCCGCCATTCTCAGTTGGACGAACTGTACCCTGAAGCGCGCATCGACATCCACCCTGCGGATGCCGCCCGGTTAGATATTGCCAAAGACCAGGCGGTGCGGGTGACCTCACGCCGCGGCACGATTGTGCTGCGGGCCCAGGTCAGCTATAAAACTACCATGGGGGTGGTATTCGTCCCCTTCCATTTTGCCGAGGCCGCCGCCAATCTGCTGACCATCGATGCGCTCGACCCGCTGGCCAAGATCCCCGAATATAAGATCTGCGCGGTACGGGTGATGCCTGCCCGCGAGGAAGAGCTGGCCAACCCGGGGTTGATCCAGGAGCGCGGCCGGTATTAAGGCTATTCTGCTTATTCCGTCAGGGTAACTTTGCCGATATGGCGAAAAATACCCGGGTCGATGCCGGTCTGGCGCGCAATGGCCACGCTGAGAGCCTGGAACGGCAGGATCTCGACCAGCGGTTGGGCAATCTCGGAAACAGCCGGGATCAGCAAGCTGGGCAGCAGATCGTGCGGGCGATCGCTGATCCAGGTGACCCGCGCCTTATGTTTGAATAGATCGTTGGCCAGGTTTTCATTCAATGGACGGGTGGCGGCCTGGCCGGCCAGGATCAGGGCAGCCAGGCGAGGTTCAGCCAGCTCCAGCGGTCCGTGTCGGAACTGGGCCGCGCTCAGGCCCTCCGCCTGATACTTGGCGGCTTCCTTCTGGATCATCGCTCCCACACAGGCGGCCGCCAGGGATGGCCCGCGGCCTAATATCACCAGCCGTTCGGGGACCCCCACCCGGGCGCTGACCTGGCGGAGATGGTCCTCCCAATCATCCAGATACGAATGGACAGCCTCCACCCCCAGCCAAAGCTCATCCAACCCCCTTTTGAACGCATCCAGCGAGCTGATCTGCGATACAGCGAGCTGCATAACGGCCAGGGTATTCAAATAACTGCGCGTGCTGACCGTAAATTCCGCGCCGGAGTTCAGCTCCAACAGGATGTCCGCGTCTTTTGCCAGGGAGCTGTGCGGGTCATTGCTAACCGCCAGGACAGCCCGCGGGCGGCGCCCTTCCAGGCGATCGAGCAAATTCTGCACTTCAACGCTCATTCCGGATTGGGAAACGACCCACAACAGGCTGTCCGGGGTAACCAAGTCGAGGGAATAGTGAAGCAGCTCGCTGGTTTCCAACAACCAGGCGGGCAGTCCCTGGCGGACCAGGGAAATCCAGGCCGGATAGAGTGAAAAAAAAGATCCACCCATCCCCGTCAGGATGATGCGATCGAACCGGCCGGCGCGAATCTCCTTGCCTGCCTGTTCCAATAAACCGGGATCGTACCCATCCAGAGCTGCCTGGAGCGCTTGCGGCTGGCTGAGGATATCTGCAATGTAAGGGTTGCTATTCAATTTACTTTTACTCCAATTGTTTTAAAATCGCGAAACCTGCACCGATCACGCCCGCCTGGTGACCTAATGCGACCTTGCGGACTGCCACGGATGAAGCCGGAACCATCAAGCTGTGCTGGACCATTGTATCCCGGATCACCGCCTGAAACTGATCATAACTTTTCATCACCCCGCCACCCAGGAGGACAAGGTCGGGAACCAGGAAAATGACCAGATTTACCAGGCCGAGAGCCAGGTAATAAGCCGCCTTTTGAATCACCTCGATGGCAGCCGGATCTCCAGCTTCAGCAGCTTGAGCCACTTGCCTGCCTTCGATCCTTTCCAAGTCTCCCCCGCACAGCTCGAGCAAACCACCCGGAAAGGCTTCGACGGAGCTCAAACGAATCCGGGCGGCTGCCATACGCCCCATCTGACCGATCGCAGTCCCGGAAGCCAGGCTCTCCCAGCAGCCGCGCGCTCCACAATAGCACAACGGACCGGATGGATCGAGAACCTGATGCCCGATTTCAGGGTGGACTCCCGCCATCCCGCGATATAACTCCCCCCGGTAGACAAAAGCCGTCCCAATCCCGGTCCCAATCGTAACCACCGCCAGTCGTTCGATACCCTGGCCCGCACCGCTCCAGTATTCTCCCAGGGCGGCCGCGTCGGCATCGTTCTCGAGGGCAGCCGGAACGCCAAAATGCTCCTTGAGAGGGGTGAGGATGTCCACATCCTCCCAGGTGGGCAGGGTATACGGGTTTTGGATCGCCCCCCGCTCGCGATCCACCGGCCCAGTCGATCCAACCCCAATCCCCTTCAGGTCAAACAGACCGACTTGCCGGAGTACCATCTCGATCAGGTTTTGGATGCGCTGCACACCCTCCCGAGGTCCTCGGGAAGCCTCGATTGGCGCTTCAGCAAAGCTGATCAAGTTCCCCTGTGTGTCCAACGTTCCAGCGCGCACATACGTTCCACCCAGGTCAATCCCAACCACGATGTCCGGCATATTCTCTGCCTTTTATTGAAATTACCCTTATTATAGATTAATTTGCCGGCGAGGGTGGGGTTGGCGGTAGCGGCGAACGCACATACACGCCGCCGCACCCTTTGGAGTGCGGCGGCTCATTTTCCCTCTGAATTGGTCCGTTCTACTCGGTTACCACCAGGAGCAGCGGCTGGGTTTCCCCCGCAACCTGCGGGTTATAGTAATCATAGGCTCGGCTGGCCGGGGCCTGGACTTTGAGCGGGTATTTTGCCCGCAGCCGGTAGCTGAACTCCAGGGGCTTGCCAGCCTGTAAATTACGCAGGTAGACCAACAGCTGCCGCCCGGTCAGCTCATAGCGTTCCAGGGTGGCATCCGCATAATCCTGGGGGATATCATCATAGCGGATAACCAGCGCTTGCAAATCTTCCACCTCGACCGTAAACCCGGGTGGGATCCCCAGATCGATCAGTGCGGATTCGGCCTGCCCTTCGGCCAGGCTGATCTTCACATTGACGGAGAGGGTGTCATTGACTTCCAGCTCGGTCCGGTCGTAGTGCAGGTCGATATCGACCAGAGGGTCCTCCCCGAGGGCCTGGGGGTATAGGGAGACTTTGTCCCAGGGCAGGTAGTATTCACTCGTCACCTGATACATCAAATTGCCGCTGCCTTCTACCTGAAGGCTGACCTGGTTTTCCGCACCGGGGACAATATCCTCGAACTGGAGCAGCTGGACCACATCAAAGCTGTCCGGAGTGATCCGCAGCGTGCGGGTCTGGCCTCCGTTTAGAGAAACCGTGACCGTTGCATCGGCATTCTCTCCGCCGGCGCGGATGCTCTGGATCAGCGCCTTCAAGGTCAGTACGGTCGCCTGGGTTGAATACCAGGTTCCATAGCTGTCTTTTTGTTGGATCAACGCCAGCAGCGCGCCATTGGCCAGGTCTGGGTAAACGTCGGCGCGCAGGAAGGCATAGGCTGCCAGGGCAGTCGTCTCGATACTGCCTACCTGGCCTTCGCTTCCCATAAAAGTGGCGATATCGCTCTCCCAGATAAAACCGTTCCCTTCACGGACTGCTTTTGCCGCCAAACGCTCGAGCACTGCCCGGGTAACCGGCGCAAGCGCGCCGTCTTCCACCTGCCGGTCAGCCGCTACCAGAGCATTTGCCACCAGGGCCAGGACATAAGTATCTTCGGCGCTGCCCTGGAATTCGCGGATATATTCCAGCCCCTTCTGGGTGCGCGGATCCGTCGAATAACCGGCTTCGACCAGGCTCCAGATGATATAAGCTGTGACCGGGAGCCGGTCATCCTTCAAATTGCTCCAGGTCGTTTCGTGGACCAGCCCTTGATCGTTGTCCCACGACCCATCCTCACGCTGGCTGGAAAGCAGCCAGGCTGCCGCCCTTTCGATCAAGGCAGGGTCGACATCCTGGACCCGGCGCATATCGGTAAATTCCTGCAGGCCGTAGGCGGTCAGCATGCGGTCGGCCGGCGCGTCGCCAAACAGCGAAAACCCACCCCCATCCACCTCAAATGTGGTCAGGCGCTGGTACCCCAGGTTGATATATTCTTCGGCTTTCATCTGGGTTTCCGGCGAAACCTGCTGTGTGGTCTTCAGATAATCCATGACCAGAAGATTGGGGTAAGTGGTCGAGCTGGTCTGCTCGAAGCAGCCGTACGGCATGCGCAGGATGCTGTCCAAACCCTCGACGACCTGGCTGAGCACCCCAGGATAGATTTTGACCAGCACAGACTGCGTTCCGGGTATGGCATCCTTTGGGATGTCGATCGTTTGATCGACGGGCTGCCCGGCGGTCAGGCGGTCCGAGACGGTTGCCCGAACCGGTTTACCGTCCGGATAGACCCGCACTTCCTTGCGCATGGCGTCTGACATGTGCGATCCAATAGCAGTCACCTGGAAAGGCTGCTGGCCAAAGCCCTGTGCTTTCAGGCGGAAATAAACCACGGAAATATCATTCGCGGCAATCGTCATCTCCTTGACCGGTTCGTCGAGCAGTTCAAACCAGCCCTCTTTCTGGACTTCCAGGCGGACCGTTTGTTCTTCGGCAAGATAATTGAATACGCCCACCGGGATTGACACCTCATCTCCTACAGTAAGCGAGAGGGGCAGATCCAGATCGATAAAGAAGTCCTGGAAGACCTTTATCCCCAGGCTGGCGCTGCCCAGCCGTCCATCTTGCGAAGAAGCCAGGGCGGTCATGCGCCAGGTGGTGATACTGTCTGCCATGGGGATTTCGAGACGCAGCGTGCCATCTTCGGCGGTAATCGCTTCCGGCAGCCAGTAGAGCGTCTCCGGGAAATACTGGCGCAGGCGGGGAGGTTCAGCGGCCCGGGTTGTACCACTTGTTTTTGCCCCGTCTTCAACGGCCATTTCTCGGGCGGGGGCCATTGGCATCGCTTCTGCGGGAGCTTCCATCAGCATGGGCGCGCCGCCAAATGCCATATCTTCCACCAGTCCTTTGCGCTGGACGATATTTCCGGTCGACCGGTTCGCAGAGCCCAGGACCGGCAGCACTCCGAACAACAGGAAGGTAAACAAACCGATCCCGGCCAGCCCGGCCAGCCAGCGCTTTTCGAAAAACAGACCGGCGACGCGCAGCAAAAAGGCCAGGCAGAGCAGACCATAGCCTGCCAATCCCAAGGCCAGAACGCCCTGGCTCGGGTTGAGATTGGCCTGGCCGCTGGAAACAACCAGCGCCGCCAGAACGACGATCGAGAAGACCACACCGGCCAGGCTCCCGCCCAGGGTGTGATCCTTATTACGGATCCAAGAGATTACCAGGATCAGCAGGCCGGTTATCCCGGCCAGGCCAGACACACCGGCCAGGGCTTCACCACTCCAGGTGGCCCGGTTTAGGATGAAACTGAGCCGGTCGAGGGGAGATTGCACCCACTGGGCATCCGGCCCTAACGGCCAGAGCAAAAAAGCCAGGGTCAATGCGTAAGCCAGGCAGAGAACCACTACCAGGCTGCGTGCCAGGTTGTGTCTGCGGGCCAGCCCGCTGACACTAAATCCAGCCACCACCAGCGGCATCCCGAGCAGGACTGCGAACAGAATTTTGCTCCAGGTTTGAAAGAAATTCTGACGGAGTTCATACGCCCGGTTGAGCGCATCGGTGTGTGAATTGGCCTGCAGGGCAAATGGAGCCGCATGCAGCGCCGATTCGGCCAGGGATGCCTGCGCGGCGCTCGTGCGCGCATCTCGCAGCACCGCATCCGTGGGCGATTCACCGGTGAGGATTTGCGGCAGGCCAAAACCATGCAGATCAAATTTAGGCTCGAGCAGCTCTTTCTCGAGCATAAAATACAGTTTGGCAAAGCCCGGATCCTGTTCCGCCAGGGCAAATACCGATTCATCGACCACTGCTACTCCTACCGCCGCCTGGACAGCCTGGCCATCCGCGCCCGCCACCTGAAGATCCACGCCCGCGGCTTCCCCGGGCCGGTACACATCGCTCCCGGGTGTCAGGCTCAGGCTGAGATCGGCGGCCGCATCCACGACCACCAGCCGGGTGTCGCGGGTGATATTCCCGCTGGCCAGGATCTTATAGGCATGCAGCTCCAGCGTCCCGTACAAATCAGGCGTGAGATCCACGGCAATTTCTGCATGCCCATCTTTAACCGGAACGGCGCGGGTGCTGACCGTCTGGCCTTCGCGGACGATATCCAGATAAACGGTCCCCCCGGGTTGTGAAGTAAAAACATTCAAGCCCATCGTATCGCCCACCCGGTAAACTGCCCGGTCGGGCCGCAGGATCACCGATTCGTCCGCCCACTCGCCCTCGAAGGTAAATTCTCGACCGGCACTGGCGCCGCTGGCATCGCTGGCAGTAATACTGAGCTGCTGCCAGGGGTTAGCAGGTGTGTAGCGCACCTCGGCCAACCCATAGGGACCGCTGCGAGCATTTTCAGAACGGCCGTCTTCATAAAATTGAATTTGTAGATCGGTCTCGGCCGGGCTGCCGTCCGGGTAGCTGGTCAAAATATAGAGGATATTCTCAACCCCAGGCCGGAAATGCCCGCTCTCGGGGACCGCATCGATGATGATCTGGCTCTGGGATATTGGCAGGGATAAATTGGAAAGCTCGCTGTGCTGGGCCAGGTCGGTCACCACCGCCTGAAGATAGAAACGCCCGGCGCCCCCCTCAAGATCGCTGCCGGCAAGATAAGCCGGGAGCGCGAACTCGAAATCAAACCCTCCCTCGGCCGAAGTCTGGCCTTCCAGATGGACCTGAACGTTCCGTTCGACGTCAAAGGTATACCCCTCGATCACCACCTGTCCGCCGGCAACCGGTTTTCCAAAGAAATAATCCACCTGAAGCTGTCCGTGGACGGTCTCGCCGGGGAGATAATAAGGACGCTCGGGGTGGAGATTGATTTTGAATTTGGGCAAGACATAATTCTCGACCGTTACAGTCTTTTCAGAGGTTGTACTGCCCATCACGGCGCTGATCTGATACGCGCCGGTATTGACCTGGGTGGCCAGCTGGAAATCGGTAGAAGCAACCCCATAATCCGATGTTCCCAATTTTTCCCGGTAGATCTTATTGCCTTTGCCATCCGCGATAACGATCTCGATCTCCTGCCCGGCAGCGGGGTGGAGATCAAAGCTGTTCAACGCCAACGCCCGGATGTGGATGATCTGACCGGGTTGGTAAATCGGCTTATCCGTGGATAACAGGACGCGGGTGTCGCGCTCTACCTGTACAGGCCGCTCGATGCGGTCAGATCCCAGGGGTGAGAGCGTATCGACCACCAGTGTTTGTTCGCCAGCCAGCTTTTCGGGTACCCGAAAAGCGATATTCGCCGTCCCACCGGCATCCGTCTTTCCCTCAAATAGAGAAATAGATTCGCCGCTGGAAACGGCTTTTATGCTCACCCGCACTTCAGCGTTTTCAAGGGGAGCTGCATCCCGGGTGTCGCGGACCAGGACGCGCAGAGCTGCCTGGCTGCCCGGGTTGAACCGGTTTTGGCCCACCAGGATGGTTTCATGCTGGCTTAAATTTTCGGGTAGATTTTGGTAATAGACTGTCAGGCCGATCACGGCCGCCAGGAGAGCAAGCAGAAATGCGATCCCAAACAGGGATAATCCGACTTTGCGCGACATTGGTCCCTCCCTCACATCCCGTACAAGTTGACTGCCTGCTCGTAGGACGCTATCCGATTATTTTTTGTTCCAGGGATCGCAAACTATTGACCACCCCCCAGGCCACGATGTTTTTGCTCGTTTTCCGCCCCACCCCTCCCCTTTGGTACCTTCGGCCGCGAATAGACCCGGTTAATACGTGGATTGGATCAAATCCAAACTCAGGGTTTTCTCCGTCAAGACAAATATACCCGCTTCATTTTCAAGGCTGCCCTCAGTGAGCGCAATGTAGCCAAAACTCAGCCATAACCGGATGGGATCAAGATCCGGAAAATTGAACAGGGGCAGAGTTTCATAGACTGTGCGCTCCTCCAAGACCGGCTGCACCATGACAATTGCCGGACGATCTGGCTCATTCTGCGCGTTGGGCTGCGCGTTGAGCTTTTCCAGACCAGGTAGAGCCTGAAATTTGAAGCGAACCGGTACAAGGAGGTCTTTTTGATACACAGCAAGGCGGATCAGAAGATCATAATAGGGTATCGCAAAACCACTCATATGATTATATTATACGAAATTCCCGGAATTCGTAGGCCTAACATTTTTGTGGATTTTAGTAATAGTTTACCCCCGATTAATTGACACCCTGTTGTAGAACCGGTACACTTTGATTATCTGACTCTTATCCCACAGGTTGGTACATATGCACCCTCGCAGCACCTCGCCCAGCGTTCCTTTGGCTATCATCCTGCTCGCTATTACCGGTCTGGGCTGCGGCCTGACCGATCAGGTTTATTCTCTGTATGTTCCCTCCCAGCCTGCTGCGGTAACACCTATCCCCACCCGCGTGGTTCCATCCAATAGCGCTTCCAGGGCCAACCCGGCGGGGTGGACTATTCTCCTGGCGGATGATTTCGAGATCGATCGGGGATTATGGGTCACCGGGATAGATGACAGCGATTACGCCCTCACCGACCGCCAGATCGTCGATGGACAATACCGGTGGGAGAACACCGCCAAACAATCCGTCCACAGCTATGTATTCCCGGACATGGAAGACGTCATAAATTTTTCCGTGACCCTGGAAACGCGTCTGATCCAGTGGGTGGAGGACGGCATGGATGCCAACCTGGGAGTTGATTTTCGCATTCAGGAGAATGGCGATAAGTACCACTTTGGTATCAGCGGGGAATATTTCGTATTTTCTAAAACCATCAACGGAGAGTGGATCACCCTGCTGGATTGGACCGAAAGCCCGGAGATCCAACCGCGCCGCGCGAACCACATCCGGGTGGTCGGGTTCCGAGATGATTTTGCCTTTTATATTAACAACCAACTGGTCGCGGCCGTCCAGGACAGCCAGCTTATGAGCGGCAAGATCGGGGTGGCATTCGAGTTATACAACCCGGAAGATGCCGCGGTCCTGGCATTCGACAACTTTGAAGTACGCGTCCCATAGTGCAGCAGGTTCCATGAACGGGTATATAATCGGGGTACAATCCCGATTTTCGTTTGAGTGTGTCATCCATTCAGATCATCCTGGAGAAACCATCATGCGTACCACCAAAGGCAATATTGTTGCTGCCCTGGTCCTGATTATCCTGGGGATTTACTTCTTGTCCGTCGAACTTTTCCCCACTGTCAAAGCCTTTGCTTATGGCGATACCACCTGGCCGCTGCCCATTATTGGAGTCGGCGCACTGCTTGCCTTGCTGGGTCTGATCAGCTGGACACCCGGACTGTTTATTCCGGCCTGTATCGTAGGTGGGATTGGTGGGCTGCTCTATTGGCAAAATATCACCGGGAATTGGGACAGCTGGGCATACGCCTGGGCATTGATCCCCGGATTTGTGGGGGTGGGGCTGCTTTTGCTCGGCATGGCTACCCGGAACCGGAAAACAATCGTGGGCGCTGGTTGGACGATGTTCAACAGCCTGGTTTTATTCGCGATATTCGGCTCATTTCTGGGGGGTTTGCAAATCACGGCCAAGCTCTGGCCGCTGATCTTGATCGTATTGGGGGTGCTGTTGCTTGCTTCGGGTTTGTTCCGGCGGAGATAAGATCAGGCCTCGAGTGCAGCCACCCGGTTTCGCCCGGACCGTTTTGCCCTGTACAACGCCCGGTCTGCCTGGTGGATCAGGGATGCCAGGTCCGGTGTTTCCT
>Ga0105104_10001347_pt1 | contig 18387 bp, 20 predicted proteins | sample PPLLaktember2015_3_FD_87034 | JGI IMG/M metagenome (GOLD analysis project Ga0105104, IMG submission 87034) | Freshwater sediment microbial communities from Prairie Pothole Lake near Jamestown, North Dakota, USA - PPLs Lake P7 Core (6) Depth... | ecosystem: Environmental > Aquatic > Freshwater >... | reverse complement strand
TATCATAAGATTGTTAATCCCAAATAAATAAAATTACCTCATACAAAGGTCATGACTACTCATACCTCTTTCCCCTTCCCTCTATTGTCAAAGAACAAAATAAACTCTGTTTGTGAGACAGAGTTATGTATATATACACTCTGAGAGAAAATGTCAAGTACCAAAAAATAAATATTTTTCGGTTTATTTGGCTTTGAGTTCTGCTTCCTTTGCGTCAATTTTAGCTTCAATAGCCTGAAGCTCCGAGATGGCTTCCTTGGCACCGGGGCTGTCCTTTGTGACGCTTGCTTCTCCCTTTTTAACCAGGAGTTCAAATACATGAGTCCCGAGCTGCACGAGTTTCTTCTGTGCGGTGTTTTCCAGCTGCATTATTTCAAATTTCAGAACTCCCTTTTCTCCGAGTTCCTTGGCCTTATCAGTTGCTTTTCCCAGTACATCTTTGGATGTTTCTACACCCTTTTCAACAACTTCCTTCATCCTTTCCCAAAAACCCATTTTATCCTCCTTTGTATTTCTTAAAGTCCGGGTTTTCCAACCAATTCAGGTTTTCAAATGCGTCCTTAAAGACATATGGTCAATAGTTTATTCTATTGAATTTTCCAGTTGGAATCAAGGGTTAAACAAAAAACCTTGCTTTTTTGCACGTGCGGTTGACTTAAGGCCAAACCCGCAGTATCATTATGGGATCTTGTGAATTCCTAAAATTACTGATTCTCCACGGAAAAATATCTACAAGAGGAGATTTTATGACGGATAAAGCAAAAGTACGGGGAGATCAATATATCGTCTGCCGTACCTGCGGCAAATACACCCTGCTGGCAGAAGCCTATAATACCGTCTATTGCTCTCCTGTCTGTACGGTCAATTACAGCCAATGCATTATCTGCCACCGCTATGTGGAGAAAGACCAGTTATTTCAGGAACACTATTGCAGCCCGGAATGCGCGGTTCACTACCAGTTTTTGCGGACTATGGGCCCTAAACCAGTTGTCCTGAAATCCGAGGAATTCCCCCACGAAAACGGTGATGTCATTCTCTGATCTTGATAACAGGTTATTTAGAGATATATTATCACTTATTGCTGCTCTTGTGCCCGCGCTTTAAAACGCGCAGTTTTACCGTGTAGCTGCAGGTGAGGGTAAGGGACTGGGCGAAGGTGAAGGAGTCGCAGGCTTATCCGCTGCAGATGGTGTTTCTGTTTTTTGGCCGGCAGTAGACGGCATCAGGTTTTTCTTCTTCAACAGGGCAAAAACCCTCGTTTTTTCCTGTTCCAGGAGCTTACTGGCCGTGCAGTCATCCACAAGTTTCTGGATCTCTGTCATGTTGTTGTATCCAAGCTCAAGTGCGCGTTCAAGGCATATATAGCCCTTGTCCGGGTCCTCGACCTTTGAAAGAAGGATCCTCGCACGAAAAAACCAGGCTTCCTTCAAATTCACATCCGCAGTAATGGCGTTTTCATAGACCTCAATCGCACGATTATACTGTTCAAGAAAAGTGTATGCCCTGGCCAGATCCAGGTAAGCCTTCGCCTGTTCCGGTTTCATCTCTATATACCTGGAAAGAATTGTGGCTGAATCCTGGTAATTTTTCATCTCTATCAACAGCTGGCCAAAACTATACAGGGCTTTTTCATGCCGCGGATTTATGGCCAGAAGCTTTTTGAACCCGGTTTCCGCGGCAGGATATTCCTTCTTCTTCCACTGGATAATGGCCAGATTGAATATGGCATCCTGGTTTTCGGATTCCAGCCCAAGAATTTTTCCATATACCTGGATAGCCTGATCATCCTCGCCCTGCATATGATATGCATACGCAATCAGACTTAAGACTGAAGCATTCCCTTGATCCCTTGCTGAAAGGGCATTCAGGATCTCAATACCCTTTTTTGAATCACCCAGGGCGATATAAGAATATGCCATGTTGAACATGGCCGAATTGGCATACTGGTCAAACTCAAGTGCCCGACTGTAAAATTCAATGGCTTCCTTGTATTTCTTTATCTCGTAATATGCATTTCCCAGATTATAATACTCCTTGGCCAGATCCTGGCCTGAGACCGTAGTAGTGCATCCCATTGACCCAAGGAAAAGACCCAACATTATTCCAACTAAAACAGTCTTGATGCAATTCAAATTCATAGCCTTCACAGGACTATCCTCTCTATTTCCTCAAGCTGGGAACGGTACAGACCAGTAATATGAGATCCATAATCAGCCAAAAGCTGAATGATATTTCGCGACGCACCCTCCTTGTAAGGGCCATTGATCCGGTCACCGACATTGCCAAGTCCAGGAAGAATGTATGCCTTTGTATTCAAACCCGGATCCATCCAAAGCGTATAGACATCCACATTACTGACTGCCCGGGCAATTCGCAGGGAGGCCTTTAAAGATGAGACAATATTAAAAAACTTGATGGACCTGGGCACAACCCCCTTTTCTTCCAAAAACTTTATTATGGTAACCAGGCTTCCACCTGTTGCGTTCATGGGATCAGCAAAAATGAGGTCCTTGCCCTGCATGGCATCAAGATCATAATAAGAGCTTTCCAGGTCCAGAATATAGTGCATCTCATGCTCTTTTTTTGAATCATCCCTATGAATGTTGAAAAGCATGAATGGAGTGACATACTTCGGCGTTGAATACTCCTCTATTTCCTTGGACATGATCATGCATGGCAGAAGAGCTCCACGAAGCATTACGCACATCACGCTGTTTTTTATTTCATTATCAATATCCGGGATCTTATGAACAGCAAAATTAGGAAGAGGCGCTGTCACTGGTGTTTCAACGATCAGGTAGTTCTTTTTTTCACCCACTATGCTCCCATAGGCAAAATTAAAGAGCATTTCATAGGCGCGCTGGATATAATAGATAAACTCTTCACGCTCGGTGTTTTTATCCCGCAACTTTGCTATGATCCTGGACACCTCACCGTGGGTCTGTTTTGGCGTGTCAAAGGAATAGACATGGATCCTTGATTCCTGCTTGAGGAGTTGCTGCATGAGATCGCCCATATTCCCATAGAGTGCAATAAGCCTTTTTTCAAAATCATCCCTGGGAAGAGGATTTTCAGGTGATCCGTAAGCCTTCACTGCCTTCAGGACATCGTCATAGAGGATGTTCATTTTAACGATGTTTTCTTTGTCAACAGCCGTGAGGAGATTGTCCAGGGATGCTGCCTGCAGTATTTTACTGTCCATTCTGTCTGATCCTCCTCATTGTAAGCTACAACATTACAATACTCCGCATACAAGGTCAATTATGGTTGATTCACAAAAAAGGAGAGGACCGTTACTGGATTTGCACCAGTCTCGATCCTCTCCACGCCAATGGCAAGAATGTTTTATTAAAACCAGAAACGGAAACCGAGTTGCGCTGTAAGACCGAAATCAGGAAGATTGGGCAAAAATTCGATCTTTATGGCCGGCTCAAGGAAAATCTCGAATGCCGGGACAATAAAAATCTGGAAGCCAAACGGTATTCTCATGCCAATATTAAAATTATCTTCCTCGCCACCCGAGATAAAAAATGCATACACACCAGGGCCGATATACAAACTGACAGGCCCGATAAGATGAGTCTGGAAAAGCCACCAGTCAGCTGTCATGCCAAAGGCTGAATCCGGTTCAGTAAACCGAGCACTGAATCCGAACATGATGGGAAGCTGGGGAAACTTGAGGCAAAGTGCCGCACCGCTGACAGAACTTTCACTTCCCTGCATCCAGTCAAAACTGAACGCTCCGCCGATTGCCCAGCCTTTTCCTGCAGCAAAAGAATTGCCTGCGAAAATCATTCCAAGCAATACCGCAATGATGATTATCTTTTTCATCGATCCACTCCTTTTGAAAGAATAAGTTTCTATTTGAAACTAAGTCTATCAAATATTAAAATAAATATCCAGTAAAATCTCTGTGCTTTTTGGTATGTTTTATAATTATTTGTAACTTAAAAAAAAGGGTGCCCGGCTTCCGGGACACCCTTGGATATTCATCTCCTAGGGGAGTCGAACCCCTGCTGCCGGGATGAAAACCCGGTGTCCTAACCACTAGACGAAGGAGACAAGTAAAAACTAATGAGCCGCGACGGATTCGAACCATCGACCCACGCCTTAAAAGGGCGTTGCTCTACCAACTGAGCTAGCGGCCCCACAGACAGCTCCAACAACAGGACACACTGCGTCCTTGACCGCATGGGTACCCATGGCCGCCTGAAGTCGGTTACAAAATATAGCAATTCTCCCCTGTATTGTCAACAAGATTTTGATTTCCCAGGTCAAACAGTATTAAAACAAGGACAATTCGGGTTTATAAAAATGTTTTTGGAACATCAGTGAAGCTAATGAATCTTGAATCAAGCGGCTCCTGTTTGCCTGAGACCTCAGCTCGCACTATTTTCCTCCTGAAATCCCCTGTCGGAACATTGCTGATTCTGCATTTAACATACTCCCCTGCTGAACCCGTCCAGATTCCATTGCTGATATTTCGTTCCAGAACCACTTCCAGGATTTTCCCCATAAGACTTGAACTATAGCTTTCTGACTGACGCGCTGAAAATGCCAGAAGCTTCTCCATCCGATGCCTGACCTCGGCTTCGGGAATATGATCTGGCATCCGGGCAGCTAAAGTCCCTGGCCTGGGAGAAAACGGAAACACATGCAATCTGGACAAATCAAGCTCTTCTACAAGCTTTATTGTTTCTTCAAAATCTTCTTTGGTTTCCCCTGGAAATCCTGTGATAATATCTGCACCAAAAAACGCATTTGGGCGCACCTGGCGGAGATTGCTGATACCATCTATTATTGTCTGCTTTCCTGAAATACGCCGCATAAGTCCCAGTATTCTGTCTGAACCCGACTGAATCGGAATATGAAAATGCGGGCAAACTGCCGGTGAAGCGCAAGTTTCAGCCAGTTCCTGCGAGAGAGATTCCGGTTCAAGAGATGATAACCTGAATCTCGCATTCTTGGTGCCTTCAATGCAGCGCTTCAATAGATTTGCCAATCCTGTCTTGCCGTGCCTGAAAGCCGAGATATTTACACCAGTAAACACTATTTCAGAAAATCCGTTAGCAACCAGTCTGGATATACGTTCCAGGACAAGATCCAAAGGCAGGCTGACTGCCTGTCCACGGGCAGATGGCACCCTGCAATAAGTGCATACGCCATCACAACCATCCTGAATCTTCAGGAAAGCGCGGGCATGAAATAAAGATTCATCAAGATTATAGTTAAAAACACCGGATTGTTCCTTTTTGATGCATCCAATTATTTGTTCAAATAACTCATACTTTTTATACCTGGCATATCCTGAAAAACCATCAGCCCGGGCAAGCCTGCCGGGAACAAGGGTAATCAGGCTTTTCCTGGACTGGGGCACCACAGCCACATGCTCAGGTCCAAAAAGGTTTTGCAGCTCTACTTTTTCCACCTCGGCATAGCAGCCTGTTATTACAACAAGTGCTTCAGGATGCAGGCGGGAAATCTGGCGAACCATTTTTCTCGCTTTTTGATCTCCCTTTGACGTGACAGTGCAGGTGTTGATTATATATATATCCGCTTTTTCGCAAGACGGCAGGACTGAAAATCCGGCAGTCTTGAAGGCTTGCGCGAGGGATTCAGTTTCCGATTGGTTTAGCTTGCATCCGAGCGTGTAAAACGCGGCGGTCATCCCTGTATTCTTGCTTTGACCCTGTCGCGTCCCCGCGAGGCTTCCTCATCATTCTGGTTGAGCCTGACAGCCTCAATAAACGCGGCAAGTGCGGCCTTGAGATCTCCCTGCTCCTCGCGCACCACGCCAAGCCTTCTCCACCAGTCAGCGCGTGAAGCGCGATATGCGCATGCAGTTGAGATTGCTGTGTCAGCCAATATAAGTTCGCGACGGGCAAAATATATCTCTCCCATGAAATAATATGTTTCAGCCTTGGCGTCACTTGCCACACCCGAACCGACAAACTGCTCAAAGCGCACCAACGCCTCATTGTGCCTTCCAAGATAATACAGGGCTTCACCCAGGCTTTTTAATATCCATGGATTCTGACCTACGGCCTCCATGCCCCTGGACATATAGTCAATGGTTTCCTGGTATCTTCTCTGCGCAATAAGTGACCAGCCCAGAACTATGTATGAATCAGTGTTGCCAGGCGTGGCAGTTATTTCCTGAATACAGACTTCAGCAGCCCGCGCATAATTCCCCTGTTTGTACAAAACAAGCGCATCCTGCCTTTCCTGCGAAAAGGCCTGCGCGCCAAAAATAAAAAAAACTGCGGCCACAATGGCCATCGCATATTTACTGATCATTTTCCGCTCCCGTGTGACTTGTCCATAATGCAGACGCCGTTGTATTTTGCCCCGCTTTCTATAACCAGGTCTGGTGTGTGGATATCTCCCTCAACGAAAGCGCTGCCATAAAACTCTATCCTGGACCTGGCAGTTATGTTACCCTTGATGTGGCCGCGTGCCGAAATGAGATTGGCTTCTATTTTGGCTTCAATTTCCGCTTTTTCGCCGACATAGAGGTCTCCATCGGCCTTTATTTCGCCATTGAATTTTCCCTTGATCATGAGAGGTTCCTTGAAGCTCATCACACCGCTGAAATCTATGTCTTCCGCGAGGACTGTATCAATATCGCTTTCATCAATTCTGTGCTTGGCAAAATCACTCATTTTTTTCTCCAAATCCCGACTTGCTGTATAAAACTTGTTCAATGTTATCAAGCCCATTATCTGGTGTCAAGCGTTTGGTCGAGATTGCTGTAAATCTTCTCAAGCGAGCGATGGAGTTTTTCCCGCATCTCGCGCGTGTACGGATTGTAGTTCTGGATGTCGAGGAAAAGCTGCCACGGATCATTGCATGTCTGCTCGACGATTTCCAGAAGCTTTTTATATCCCAGCGTGGCGATGACAGAAGGCTCAAGCTTCAAGTCTGCAAGCACACGCCCAATATAATGGGTAATTCCCTGGGTAAAGGCCGCCTCGCGATCATGCTCCTCTGGACTCATCTGAATTACTGAAAGCCCCATCGAATCAAAGAAGGTCTTCCATTTATTTGCAGTTTCCTGTTTCGCACGCACAGGCGCAAATACAATTGGAAGCCCCCTGATTCCGTTTTTGGCGGAATCAGGCCCGAACATTGGGTGGGTCGCGATAATCTCGACTCCAGATGGAATCATCTCATCCATTTTTTTTGCAGGAAAAACTTTAACCGAACATGTGTCAAAGACTGTTGTAGGCGGTTTTATAGAGCCTGCGGTACGCTTTAAAACCTCAGTGAATGACGAGATGGATACACAGAAGAAAAGCGCTTCACTGGAGAGAACTTCCGCTTCCGAAGCAGGCATAAGGCCTGGCGGCAGATTTTCTTTTTTTGAGCGCGAGAAAACCTTTACGGCGCCAAAGCGCGAGAGTAAATCCGCCCAAAAGACACCGAATCTTCCAAGCCCGTAAACACCAAAATCATGTTTCATACGCAACAGATTGTGCAGATATTTTGGCTTTTTGGCAATAGCAGGTACAGACCCGCACTATTTCACCAGAGAAAAGGTATTAGCGCTCTCCGGCCGGCAGGATAATCATGGAAGGTCTTTCTGTACCAGGAATGGTATGCAATTGCCCGTGGAGCAAGATTTGCGAATGTCCAGAATGAGAATGCCAGGCCTGCCAGGGAAAAAGTCATAAGCGCCCATCCAACCCATTCCACAATCTCACCCAGGTAATTTGGACATGAGACAAGCTCAAAAAGGCCGCCATGCGGAATTCTGTATTCAGATTCCCCCCTGTGGCGCAGATTCCGCAGCTGCGTGTCAGAAAAAACATTTATAAGGAAACCAGCGGCGAAAAGGAACACTCCAATCAGAAAACAGAGATCTATTGTATGCAAAGAGCCCGGGGATTTTTCCATGCCGAAAAGCGAAATTGAATTGGTTCCAGCATTAATAATATTGAACACCATCGCCATACCCATGACTGAAAGAGGCATGGTCGACACTCCCCTCCTTCGTGCAAATGGAAAAATGAATGCGCGATACATATAATGTGCAAGCCAGAGCAGACTGCAGAACCCTTCGATAGAAAAAAGATTGCCTTTATATACAAGCATGAAAAGCATGATAAAAAATGAAACAGACTCCATGATGACCCAGGCTGCGGTGCTGTTTATCTGCAGCCCCCAACCCTTTCTGGAAAGGCGGCCATATGGCGCTGTGACAAACATCAGCGCCAAAAAAGTGGCTGCTGCAAGCCCGATCCATATCCAAAGGCCAATATTAAACAACTGTATATCAATCATGATAACCATTATCCCTGAACCAATTAACTGTATCAGCAAGAGTCTCTTTGATTGGACGAGGTGAATAAGTTAGCTCGCGCGATGCCTTCTCCCATGAAACATCCCTGTGATGCAACAGGGTTGCAAGTGAATCATGCGTGAACAATGGCTGTTTTTTTGAAAACCAGGACATGATTCCAAAAAAAGGTACACCGACATGAGCAAGCCAGTGGGGTACTTTTGGCCGTTTTTTCATGTTTTGCGATATTTCTCCAAGCATTTGCGCGAGATCCTGAACTGAAATCCATTGATTCCCCAGGATGTAACGTTGACCGGTTTTGCCAAAACGGCCTGCCAGAACAGCTCCCATTGCGACATCCCTGACATCCACCCAGTTGAATCCGCCATTCACCAGGAATGGTATTTTCCCGCTACAGATTGACAAGACGAAATTGCCCATAAATGAAGGCTTCCAGTCCCAGGGCCCTATAACACCCGTGGGATTGACAATAACTGCATCAAGTCCTTTGCTGACTCCGGCAAGGACTGCCTCTTCTGACATGGCTTTAGAATAATCGTAGGGCATTCCCTCCCCAGAGCAAACAGACGGCTTTGTTTCATCAACCTGTTTTCCTTCAGGATAAGGCGAAATGGCATGAATGGAACTGAAATGCACGAGCCGCCTGACACCAGCCTCCCTGCATGCGGCAACCACATTTTCAGTTCCCCTGATGTTTATTTCATTCATCTGGCGGATATGGTTGCGGCTTATGGCTATCATCGCTGCGCAGTGAAACACAGTGTCCGCGCCCTTGAAAGCCTTTGACATGCTTTTATGGTCAAGAATATCGATGCGTGTTTTCCCAATGCCGCCAAGGGACAGGGTGTCATTATGTAAGCATGCACGGACTTTGCCACCATCTTCAAGAAGAAGGCGCACCAGAGTGTTTCCGATGTGCCCGGCAGCTCCTGTGACCACACAGAGACCTGATTTTTTATCTACTTGCGTTTTCAGCATCAGCATTCCCCATTCTGTATCTGTATTTGAAAAGCCCCTTTGAAGGAGCCTCCAGAAACGAATACGTTTCAAGTATCTCTATGGCCTCACGTATATCGTCTTTTTCCCAGCCTGCAAGCGATCCAAAAAATGGCCTTGATTCAAGATTGCTGTCCCTGTTTTTATACGATTTTTTCCCTGCCATAATATCCACAATTTCATTGTTCGTGAAGCGACGCGGATTCCTTCCGATCAGATGCATTATTTCCTTTTCGCCCGCTCGCAGCAGGATATTTGCTCCCATGCATACATCACATCCTGAACAGAATGGTACCTGCTGGCCCATCAGCGATGCGAAAGTCTTTCTCCTGCAGGCAGGTGTTCCATGAACAGCATCCATGAGTTTTTGAAATCTTCTTTTTCCTGTATCATCAGCCAATTTTTTCGTAAAATGCAGATCCTCATGGCCAATAAAAAGAATAGCCCTTGCTTCTTTTCCATCCCTGCCAGCCCTGCCTGATTCCTGAAGATATGCCTCAACCGAGAGCGGCACGTCATAATGAATAATCGTTCGTATGTCTTTTTTGTCCACACCCATGCCATATGCACAAGTCGATGTGAGAATTCCATCATTGGAATTGAAAAACCAGTTTTCAATCTTTTTACGCTCCTGTTTATCAAGTCCGGCGTGATAGAAAAATATCCTGTCATCCGCGAGCCTGGTCCTCAATAATCGTGCTGCATGCTCCGCGCTCTTTCTGCTGCGCGTGAACACAACAAGGGGTTTTTCAGCATTTTTCACTGTTTCAACCAGATTATGTTTCCTGGAAAGTACAGGTATTACACTGTAAAAAATATTTGGCCTGTCAGGTATGTCCCGGACAGTCAGAAAAAGATTATCCCTGAAAAAATATTCAGAAATAACTGCAGTTATTTCTTCAGAAGCTGTGGCAGTAAATGCACTGAGTGATGCAGCGCCAAGATCCTGCGCAATTTCTCCAAGTCTGCGGAACGCAGGCCTGAAATCTCCGCCCCACTCAGATACAAGATGCGCCTCATCCAGGACAAAATGTGATATTCCTATCTCCTTCAAACACTCTCTTAATTTTTCATTTTCCAGGATTTCCGGTGTGGCATACAATATTTTTGCTTTTTTCTCCGCTGCACTGGCAAAGATTTCATCCCGCAGTGAATCTGTCTGACCGCCTTTGAGCACCAGTGCCGGGACGCCTGTTTCCTCAAGTGACCTGATCTGGTCTGCCATTAATGCCAATAACGGGCTTGCTACAACTGTCAGACCAGGCAACAAAAGTGCAGGGAGCTGAAAACAGATGCTTTTCCCGGCCCCGGTGGGAAAAAGCACAAGCTGGTTTTGTTGTTCAAGTGTATTTGAAATTACATGTCTTTGAAATGGGAAAAGAGCCTGAATCCCGAAAATGCTGTTTGTTATTTCATCCACTGGGTCGATAAAATGCGTTTTTTGTTTTTCAATTGCCTGTTTTTTGCTGTTCAGAAGATTCCCTTTTCACAAAGTTTGTTATACTCTTCAATAAAATTTGGCGTAAACAATCCTTTACCAATAATGCCCTCAATAAATAAGAATAGACATACTCTGTCTCAACCTGTGCAGCGTTTATATATGAATACAAAAAAACTGCGCCAGGGCTTTCAATTCCTAGCTCTTCCTTTGTTTCCCGCGCAAGGGCGGTTTCCGCAGATTCTCCATATCCCACATGACCGCCTACTGCGGTATCCCAGAATCCAGGAAACAAGTCCTTGGCCTGCGACCGCTTTTGAAGCAACAACTGACCGTTGGAATCAAGTATATGAAGGTGAACAACAGGATGAAGAAGAGAAGGATTTTTGTGGCAGGCCTCGCGGGTTGCTTTACCAATAACCTTTCCCTGCCTGTCCACCAGAGGAAGATATTCCGTCATGGAAAGAGGATAGCCGGGAAGAGGGCAAGGCGCAAGTGGCCATGAAGTGATTTTTTCAGACTACAAGATTTAAATCAAATTCCGGAAATACTTCCCTGATTTTTTCAAGTGTTTTCAGTTCAGGATTTGCCTTTTTGGAGGATTCAAGCCTTTGGTAACTATATAGATTTTTAAAGTGTAGCATTTTTGCTGCATCCCTTTGTGTCAGTTTGTGATTCAACCTGATCATACGGAGGTAAAATGCGAATGCAACCGCTGAATCAGCCTTAACACCAATTACAGCATCACTTTCTTCAATTGATTCATCAGGAAGGGGAAAAACGATCCGTGAGTTTTCCGGTTCATCAAGATATAAATCCAGCACTTCTTTTGAATTTATGTGCAATTTTTTTAAACTGTCAGCCTGTGTCATACAGCCCGGAAGTTCAATGCATTCTGCCCAAAATCCATCAATGTCGTTATGTATTCTGAAATGATAAATCATTAAAAATCCTCTCTATCCAGTGATTTCAGCAATTTCTGCTCAAGTCCTTTTTTCAGTTCTCGGTGCATTGGAATTGATTCCCTGTAAATCCCTTTTCCAACAATTAAATGGCTTCCTTTCTGCCGCAATATCATCCACCCATGTTTTTGAAACAATTTCAACATTGCTTTTCCGGAAACAGGCATTTTGCACCAGCTTTTTCATATATTATATTATACCAACTTAAATTGGTATTGTCAAATTAAAATACAGCCCTTCTATTTTTGGTGATAAACTATAAGGTACATAGAGAGATTGTTACATGTGACAATCAATAATACGCAAAAAAGTTGTTGTTGCTTTCATTTCTATCATGGGAAGAGGATAGCCGGGAAGAGGTCAAGGCGCAAGCGGCGTTCTGCAAAAACCAATAAAAAACCCCCTGTTTCCAGGGGGTTTTAATAAACAAGTCAAGTCAGACTCAGATTACATCTTTGTCTTCACGACAACACTGATTCCACCGTAATTATTGTTGTTGTCTTCAGCACCAAATTCCAGTCCGCCAACATAAGGACCTACGTCACCTACAGCAGGTTCACGAATATCCTCTGGTACATAGACATATCCAATCTGGGCAGTCGTTGCACCAAAGTTCATAAGAAAGAAAACCTCAACATTGGCAATACTGCTTGAAATATCCTCGCCGTCATCTGCAGCATACGCTGGACCCAATGCGAGCATGGAAGCCAAACCAACACCAAACTGCTTCACAAACCAGAACTCTGCTGCAACACCAACACCCTGAATAGGTGTACTATCCGGAGTTGACCATCGTCCGTTTGCTGAAACGCTGGCCTTCAGGGACATGTCCCCAATTGGAACTTCCGCGCGGACCGCGGCGCCAAACCAATATGCGTTTGTGCCTTTATCAGTGCCACTAGTTGGACCCGTGCTATCAGCCAATACATTGCCATTTGCAATTGCAACACCAACTTTTAAGGTGATGCCAACAAACCCCGAAAGATCAGCCATGGCGCCAGCTGAGAAACCAGCGGTTAAATCAGAACTGGCTCTAACCTGTTGCAGAATAATAGATGCCGCAACTGATACAAAGTCGACTTTTACACTCAGGTCTACCATGGTTTTCGGTAGTGAGTAGAGAAAACCACCTGTTGATGAAGTGATTGTAGATGATTTAGCTGCACCAGCATCCGTTTCCTGACCAACCTGGAGAGTGACCATGTCAAGCAAGCTCACCTTGAAGCAATAGCCCCATGTGTAGCTAAGCAGCTTCTGGGCGAGAGCTTCCTTTGCTTCCAGTTCATGGTGCGATATTTTCCATGGCTGTGAGGTCTTGATTTCCCCAAGGCCCGTTGCAACTTCCAGCTTGAGGCTGAGGGGCACTTCCTTGACCTGCAATGCATTGAGAAAGTTGGTTGTTACCAAGATTGTACGCACCCAAGCTACATGTACAGTCTCATCGGTATCAGCGTTAACCATTATCTGGACAACGCCTTTCATGCTCTCTGTGGATGAGGTGAGTTCTAGCTTAAGTTCATCGCCATTCTCGACTGCTTGATTACCAGGATCATCATGTGGTAACGCAACGACAAACTCGTACTTGGCTTCACCCTTTACGGCGAAATCAGAGAACGCCACACTGGCGATGAAGAGAAGGGCTATTGTAAGAATAAGTACTCTTTTCATTACCCTTATTCCTCCTTTTTTTGTTGATGAAGAGCCAACGGCTCCCAAAGGCTAATTCTTAATTAGAGCCAACGGCTCTTGTGGGTATAGTACCCTCTATCGGAAAAAAATGTCAACCCCCAGAAATTTTTTATTTTTTAATTTTTTCGCTTTTCCCGTATTCCGCAGATGCAAACCGTATACAAAGAGCAAGTATTTCCATGGCCTTTTCCAGCTCTGCAAGGCACGGCCTTGTGGGCGCTATGCGGATATTGCAGTTTTGCGGGTCAATTCCTTCGGGAAAGGTTGCTCCGGCTGGCGTGATAGCCACTCCAGCCTGCTTGCAGAGCTCTACAGCACGGTTTGCAATGGGCAATTCAGTGTCCAGGCTCACAAAATAGCCGCCCTGGGGCCTGGTCCAGCTGGCAAGGCCTTTTCCGCCCAGTTCCCGCTCCAAAATCCGCTGAACAGCGTCAAATTTGGGCTTCAACAGCCTGGCATGGTCTCTCATGATACCCGAAATCCCGCCAGGATACTGGCGCAAAAACTTCACGTGCCGCAGCTGTTCTGCCTTGTTTGGCCCTATATACTGGGCTCCAAAAAGCCTTGAAATATACGCCAAACTCCCCTTGCTGGCAGCCAGAAAGCCCATGCCAGCGCCTGAAAACGTTATTTTTGACGTTGAACCAAGGATTATAGCCCTTTCAGGGTTTCCGGCTGTTTCACAGGCAACAAGGATATTTTTGGGTCTGCGCGGATTGTCCGTGAGGTGGTGAACGACATAGGCGTCATCGGCGAAAATGGTAAAATCAGGCGCCGCAGTCTTCATGCAGGAAAGCCTTTCCACCGCTTCATCGGATATGGTATCGCCTGTGGGATTGGAATAAGTCGGGACAAAGAGAATACCCTTTACCAGGCTGTCCGAGGCCGCAATTTTTTCCACCTCGTCCATATCAGGTCCATCATGGGTCATTTTTACAGTTACCATGTCAAAACCAAGCTCTTTAAGCATGAAAAAATGACGGTCATAACCAGGAACTGTGACAATCATCTTGGGCCTTTTGGTTTTGCCCCATGGTTCCAGACTTTTGACCAAGCCCCGCAAAAGCGCCCATATAAGCACCTGTGACAGGATCAGAAGGCTCGCATTGTTACCCGCCATGGTCTGGTCAGGTTTCACACCCAGAATTTCTGCCGCGAGTTCACGCGCTTCAGGCAGGCCCAGAACACCACCTGGATAGTTGCGGATGTCAAAACCACTCGGTGTTTTAATATCCTTTTCACTTATTATTGAAAGCATGGGATTGGAAAGGCTCAGATTGTCGTCTCCTGGCTGGCCGCGCTCTATATTGAGAGATAGTCCGAGAGCTTTCCTCGCCTCATATTTTTCCTGCAGTTCTTTCAAGTTGTCCATACCGCCTCCGGCGAAAGCAACTATACATGAAACAGGGTCATTATCAAAGAGGAAATCGATGAAAATGAGGTGATAAAATCAGCTTAGGCGGGGACTCTCGGCTTCCTTTTTTTTGAGATCAGCTTCCATTTTCTGGGACCAAACATCTATCTTGCGCTTGGTTACCTCGATCTCTTCCTTTTCACCCAGGAGGATCTGGACGCGTTTCAGGGCCTGGAGCAGCTGGATGCCGGTCTTCATATCATCAATGCGAAGAGTGGAAAGCTCGTATTTTTCCCTGTAACGCGTACTTGAAAGTTTGAGCATTTCCAGAACAAGGTCCAGGTGTGCCCGTCTTTCGTCATATCCCGGGACATGCGGACTGAGCCTGCCAAGGATGGCCTTAAAACTCACCAGATTCTTGACAACAACTGTAAAGCGTCCCTCCAGTTCCACAAACGACCACTTCCACTTTGAGTTTTTGCCATAGGCTTCCTCAACTGAAAAGACCGTAAAACCGAGTTTCTGGACCAGGTGATAGCGGCTCACGTCATCAAAAGATTCTATTGTAGCCAGACGTTCTTCGTATTCCGAGAAGGAAGAGTCAACAGATGAGGTGACTATTTCTTCAAGATATATAATGCTCTTGTAGATGCTCTTTCGCGCATCGTTTAGATATTCCTCGCTTCTTACGCCCAGGAGGCTTAAGGAAAGGTTATTCATGAGCAGAAGGTAGGAGGCGATGTTGAGATTCTCATCAGATAGCGTGAGCCGCTTATAATTGGCGGTTTTTTCATCCTGCTTTATTAGGGCAAGGATTTTTTTTTCACGCTCAAGTATACTGTTGACGATCTTTTTGTACTCTTTAATCTTGTCAAAGTACTTTTTCTTGGCCGCTACGCTGATTTTTGCCATTTTACGACCTCGCCTGCCTTCCGTATTTTGCAATAAGTTCCTGCGCATGCTTTATGGACACTTCCTGTTTCTTGTCCCCGGAGAGCATTCGGGCGATCTCCTCCACACGCTCCCTGTCCCGCACACTCTTGGCGCCAGTGATTGTACGGCCCGATTCCGTTGTTTTTTCTACCTTGATATGATTATCTGCCCTGACAGCGATTGTTGCAAGATGCGTAATGCATAGAATCTGCTTTATTTCAGAAAGCCTGGCGAGTCGCTCGCCCACACAAAGTGCCACTTCTCCGCCAATTCCTGCGTCAATTTCATCAAAAATAAGGCAGGAGATGTTGTCCGCTTCAGCCAGTGCAGACTTCAGGGCGAGCATGACACGGGAGAGTTCGCCACCTGACGCTATGCTGCGCAGTTTTTTAAAGGGCTCGCCTGCATTGGGTGAAATGACAAACTCTATATCATCCTTGCCCGCAGGCCCGATTACCGGTTTTCCCGTTTCGGAAAGCTTTTCCTTGACCTGGACCTTGAACTGGACCTTGGGCATGGAAAGCCGTTTCAGCTCGTCCTCAACCTGTTTCTGCAGATCCGCTGCAGCCTTCTTGCGTTTGGACGACAGTGTTTCCGCACGCTGGAGGATGTCCTTCTCCCGCGTCTGGATATCCGTTTTCAGGGTTTCCCTGTCCTCGGCCCAGTTCTCTATTGACGAAAGCTCTTTTTGGCTCTCCTGTCCATATTGAAGGATTTCTTCAATAGTATTACCGTATTTCTTCTTTAAAAGGCGAATATCGCCCAGGCGCTGTTCGACAACCTGGAGCCTCTCCGGGTCAAAACGGGTCTGTTCCTTGACCTGCCTGATGTTGGCAGTGAAATCCTCAAGTTCATAAAACGCGTCGTCCAGCTGGTTTTTGAGCTGGGAAAGCGCCGGGTCAATCTCTGACAGGTCCTCCATATATCCACGGCCTGCGCGTATGCCTGCAAGTGCCCCACCCCTGTTCTCAGACACTGCAGCGTAGAGCTGTTCCAAAAGCTCATACAGCTTTTCATGGTTGGCCAGAAGCCTGTGCTCTGTATCAAGTTCTTCGTCTTCCCTGGGCGAAAGCTTTGCCTCTTCTATCTCTGTTATGGAATGTTTCAGGATATCTATCTGGCGAAGGCGCTCCCTTTCCGTGGCCACGAGCTTGTTGTAGCGCTCTTTTAGTGCTTTCAGTTCCAGGAACAGGTCCCTGAAAGCCAGTGACTCTTCCTCGCAATGTGCAAACTTGTCCAGGACCTTGCGGTGGTTTTCCAGCACGAGCAGGGACTGGTGGTCATGCTGACCGTGCATGTCAAATACAAGGGATGTGAACTCCGCGAGTTCAGCCTGTGTGACAGGCACAGACTGGATATAAATTGATCCCCTCCCTGTCTTTTTCAGCGACCGCCTTAAAATCACCCCGCCATCCTCGGGTGTGATACCGTGGGCAGAAAGCCATTCTGAAACTTCAGGATTTCCATCTGTCCTGATTACCGCAGAAACCAGGGTCTCTTCCGTGCCGCTCCTGATGACCCCCGGATCTCCCTTCTGGCCAAGCAGAAGCCCAAGCGCGCCTATAAGGATTGATTTGCCGGCACCTGTTTCACCTGAAAGCACATTTAGCCCTTCAGAAAATTTAATCGAGAGGCGGTCAATTAGAGCAAAATTATGGACCGAAAGTTCCTCAAGCATTTGGCTCTCCGCTCCAGTTCAATTTTGTCCGCAATACCTCGTAGAAATTGCGCTTATCAGACCTGATAATGTGTGCGGAATGGATTGATTTGCGGAATATGACGCTGTCAGACGGTTCTAACACAAACTCATTCTGGCCATCCACAGTGAGAATAATATTGGTCCGCTGGGTGGTCTCTACATTGATTTCTATAAATTCATTTGCTGGAACCACAAGCGGCCTGTGGGATATGGAAAAGGGGCAGATTGGACAGAGAATGAAGGCTTCCATCTCAGGGTGAAGTATGGGTCCACCCGCGGCCAGGGAATAGGCCGTTGACCCTGTGGGAGTGGCTATGATTATGCCATCAGCCCTGTAGCGGCCTATGTAGGTCTGTGAAAGGAACGCCTCAAGCCTGACGATCTTGGAAATGCCAGAACTGATTATGACGCCATCATTCAGGCCGCAGAACTGCACCGCCCGCTTTCCCTTGCGTCTTACCTCCACATCAAGCATGATCCTGGTGGTTACATCCGTCTTGCCCTCTTCGAACTTGTCAAAGATGTCTTTCCATTCATTCCTGGTGACCTCTGTGATAAAACCGAAATTCCCGAGGTTTACTGCCAGGATTGGTATATCCGCACCCGCCAGCAGCTGGGAACAGTATAGAAGAGTGCCATCTCCGCCCCGGGATAATGCCAGATCCACATCCTCAACATGGGATCTTTTAAGCCTGGGTCTTTCCTGGAATGGGTGAATGACGAGCTTGATTTTACGCTGTGAGAAGAATTCTTGAAATTCCTCGGCAATGGATCGGGAGAGATCCTTGCTCCGCTTCATTACAGCCAATACCTTTTTTATTTCCCGTTTCATTATTCCAACCTGCGTAAGAATTCCTATCGCATGCCTGAATTCACTATAACAGTATTTTCTTCAGCCCGCAACTAGCCAAAAGGGTAAAAGTCCGCTACATGCATAATTTCTGGTTAAAGCCTGCAGAATATGAAAGGAAAAGGTTGCATCGGGCCTTTTTTTCAATAGAATTGAATTTAGAG
>Ga0105104_10001345_pt1 | contig 18416 bp, 26 predicted proteins | sample PPLLaktember2015_3_FD_87034 | JGI IMG/M metagenome (GOLD analysis project Ga0105104, IMG submission 87034) | Freshwater sediment microbial communities from Prairie Pothole Lake near Jamestown, North Dakota, USA - PPLs Lake P7 Core (6) Depth... | ecosystem: Environmental > Aquatic > Freshwater >... | reverse complement strand
GGCATCCTGCGCTCGATTGAGGAAGGAGAGTTTTTCTTCTTCCAGGGAGATCCCGCCATCTATTTCTACGTTTTGACAGCGGGCAGAGCCAAGCTGCTCCAGACCAACCCGGCTGGGCAGCAGGTCAATTTGCGAACGATCAACGAATGGCAGATGTTTGGCGCGTTGGGAGCTGTCCGTGAAGATGCCACCTATCCCGCGACGGCGCAGGCTCTGGAACCCAGCACCGCGCTTGCCATTGAAAGCAGTTTTCTCAAGGAAATGATTCAAACCCGTCCCTACCTGAGCATCAACCTGATGCAATTGATGACCGGTTACATCATGGAGATGCAGGAACGCTACCGCGAACTGGCGACCGAACGCGTGGAGCGCCGGATTGCCCTCACTGTTCTGCGGCTGGCTGCTCAGGTTGGCAGGCGAAGTAATAGTGCTGAGATGATGGTTGAATTACCCCTCTCCCGGCAGGATGTGGCAGAGGCATCTGGAACAACGGTCTTTACCGTCAGCCGGGTGCTGGCGGATTGGGAACGGCGCGGACTGGTGGAAGCGGGCCGCGAGCGGGTGGTGATCCGGAATCCGCACGGGCTGGTGCAAATCTCTGAGGGGCTGGATCAGTAACCGGCTTCGGGCGAGACGGGTAACTTCGATGACACGCGTTCTGCGTGTTTTTTGTTAATTGCGCTAGCGCAAAGAGGGATTTTACACAATCGGTTATCTTTGTGGCAAATGGACACACCAACAATCCACATTCATTTGACAGTTGACGAAGTCTTGCAGCAATGCCCGTCCGCATTATTGGTTTTCATTAAAAACAAAACGAAATGCCCTGGTTGCTTTATGCAGCAGTTCTGCACGCTAAAGGACGTGGCAGCCACCTATCAGATTTCTGCGGAGAAACTTATTGCGGAAATTGGGAATGTGTATCAAGGAGAAAATAACCAAAGGAGTACCTTATGAAAAACTTATTTAAACTGTTCAGCCTGCTCGTAATGGTTTCGGTCCTGATCTCTGCCTGCGGTGGCAGCGCTAAAAGTGAAACGACGTCAACTTCAGCAGGATTGCCCGAAGGTAAACTGGTGGAATACTCCCTTATGAGTACCATGATGGAAGGTCAGATGGCTTTCGTAGGCATGGGTGACGGTATCGATGGCGTGAAAAACCCAACACTAAGTGCCAATGTTGGTGACACGGTAAGAATTACGCTCACGGGTGGCGACGCGGTGGAACACGATATTGCCTTCCCCGATTTCAACGCACAGTCTGAACACATCACAGGCAAGGGATCGGCCTCCACCTTCGAATTTGTAGCCGATAAACCCGGATCATTCATTTACGGCTGCCTGCTGGCGGGACACAAGGAAGCGGGCATGATCGGAAAATTTGAGGTGACCGGTAGTGCGCCCAGCGATACAACTTCAGCATCTGTTCCTGTAAGCGGTAGTGCTGTAGTCAGCGGGCCCGTCGTTGTCAACAACGCCCCCACCACCGGTGCGGATATTGTCCGTGATCCAACGGAAATACCTGCTCAGATTCAGACCGGGCTGCGCGAACCGCAAACGGTGCGTATCGATCTGGAAACCGTTGAAATAGTAGGACAACTCGCGGATGGAACAACTTATAAATACTGGACATTCAACGGCAAGGTACCTGGTCCTTTTTACCGTGTGCGCGTGGGCGATACCATCGAAGTTCACCTGAAAAATCTAACGAACAGCACGATGGCACACTCTGTTGACTTCCATGCGGTGACCGGTCCCGGCGGCGGCGCAACAATGACTCAGACCCCTCCCGGTGAAGAGACCATGTTCACTGCCAAGGCACTGAATCCCGGTTTATTTGTATATCACTGCGCCACTCCAATGGTTGCCGAGCACATTGCCAATGGCATGTATGGCTTGATCCTGGTTGAGCCTGCCGAGGGCCTGCCCCCAGTGGATCGTGAGTTCTATGTAATGCAAGGTGAAGTGTACACAAATGAAGCCTTTGGCTCCACCGGTCTATTGACGGAAAATGTGCAGGCGTTGCTCAATGAGAACCCCGAGTACCTTGTATTCAATGGCGCGGTCGGTGGACTCACGGAACAGAAACCGCTCAAGGCGAATGTCGGTGAGACCGTGCGCATCTTCTTTGGCGTCGGTGGTCCGAACTTTACTTCATCGTTCCACGTTATCGGCGAGATCTTCGATCGGGTCTATGACCAGGCATCGCTGACCTCTCCGGCGCTGACGAACGTCCAGACCACGTTGGTTCCCCCAGGCGGCGCAACCATGGTTGAGTTCAGCCTCGAAGTCCCTGGCAGATACATCCTCGTTGACCATGCACTGGCACGCTTGCAGCGCGGCCTGGCAGGCTTTCTGATCGCCGAAGGCGCCGAGAATCCTGATATCTATCATGGCACACCGACAGATGGCAGCGGTCACTAATCATTGAAATACAAAAGACACAGCCCCGCGAGATGCGGGGCTGTGTCTTTTATTGGGATAATTTTTGATACAGGTTTTGTGCGAATTCAAATAGTTTTTGCTGATCTGATTGTGTTGGCGGTTTGTCCCCGGTGCCAAAAAGCTTCAAAGTGACGACCATCCGATCTGAAACCCCGACCGGATCGGAAGCTTCCAGATCTGCCTCAGCAAACTTCGAAATCCAATCACTGAATTGCTTCTGCTCCTGTGAAGACAGTAAACCCGCCAGGGTACCCATCCTGCCTTCGGCTTGCGGCCTGCACTGGCTGCCATACACCTCGCCCGAGAGAAAAACAGTCAGCGTATCGCAGAAACCGGCGATCCCACCTTCTCGCTTCCAGATCAAGGCCAGTGTGGCAGGCTGGACGCGGCTTCCATCCTCGCTGGTGTGATATTCATATTGCGTGTCATTCGCTTCCAGAATAATGATGTGACCGGGCGTGACTACCTGGGCACACATCACGTCAGGCATTTCAACGCCCAGGCACCCATCTGAAAATTCGTTTTCTTCACTGCTGACGATGGAGATGTCTCTTTCCTTCAACCCAAGATTCGTAGCGAGTTGCTCGATCACTGCTGCCTCTGCGGGCCCAACCTGCGCGGCATCAGAAGTCGGGTTCTCAACACGAGGTGTTGGGGTTGGCTGCTCGACAATGATCGATGGTTGTTCCGTGGGCGCTGCAGCACAAGCCGTGATAATCAGGACAAAGAGCGTACTTACAATTAAACCTCTTTTCATTCTTTCTCCTTTTCCAGCCACGAACACGCTGGACTATAGTCGTTTGCTAGACGCATTGCCCATAAATAATGTTCCGAAAATCCACAGGACTGCTTCGCTTGAATGTATAATCGAGGACATGCGTCAACGTTCCTTACTCCTTATTTTATTATTCATTGTAACAGCCTGCGGTCGCAGGACACCGGAACCGGGCATCCAGATCGATCAGGCGGTCGCAGCGACATTGGCTGCCATCCCGGCGCCCACCTCAAGACCGATTCCTCTTCCTACGATCTATCCAACTCCCACGGCATTCGACCTACAAGGATTATTCTGCGAATACCAGTTCTGTATCGGACATCCGATCGATATGGCATTCTTTGATGTTAGTGCCCAGCAGAATGCGGGGGCGCCGAGTACGTACACACAGGGAATTCTTGCGACGTATAATTCCAACCTTTTTATTCAGGTGATCTGGCAAATATCGCCCGGCGCGGCTGACCCGCAGTTCCTGCTCGATCTTATCCTGGATGATGGAATTGATACCCGCGTCGGCAACCTCGACGTGAAACTGATCCGCGATATGAACGTTGTCTACACCCCGATCACGACAAATGCCACACCGGTCCTGCCCTATGGCGGCGCGGCAGCCTGGACCTGCGGCGAGCGCGTCTTTGCCTGGAAGGTATACACGCCCGATGAAGCCTCGGCTGCCGGCTTATTCGAGACTTCCTTTGCTCGTTTTAATTGCAATAAATGATTCGCTCCATCACAACCTCGCGCGGCACGATTCTCATTCGTGAAGCCAAGCCTGAAGATGCAGTTCCATTTCGTGGACTGCGACTTGAAGCTTTGCAGGATAGTCCCATTGCATTCACAGCCGACTACCATAAGAACTTGAATCATCCGTCCAAGTACTGGGAGGATATGCTCACCATGCCAGCGGATGAGTGCACAATCTTCCTGGCAATTGATCGAAATAATTTGATTGGAATGACAGGTATCGCGCGCGGCAGTTCGCCAAAAACAAGGCATGGTGCCTGGATCTGGGGAGTGTATGTCACACCCGCCTGGAGAGGCTTGCATATCGCAGAAGAACTGATCACCTCATGCTTTACCTGGGGAAAGGCAAGAAATATCATCCTGGCAAAATTGGGGGTTGCGGCAGTAAACAAGTCAGCGATCCGCTGTTACGAACGTTGCGGCTTCAAAACCTATGGGACTGAGCCGCGCGCGGTTTGCGTTGACGGCAAGTATTACGATGAACATCTAATGTATTGTTTGTTGAATAAATCCTGAGTAAGCTGTGGCAGAGACAATCCGTCTCTTGCTTTCGCACCGTTTTTGTTGTATTCTATGGACAGCAAATCTCCATCTTTTTTAGAGGTAGTGGGCTATACAAAACAATTCCTATTAGCAGCAAATGATCAAGTCATATTCATTGCTAAACATAAACACCACTGAACCGAATATGTTCACATTATTTCTCGATAGACGCTAATGCAATTTGTTAAGTGCTCTTTCTATGCCTCTAGATTCAAAATAATTGGACAGGAGAAAAGCATGAACAGCTATATTGCCCAAAGAGACACAAAGTCAGAAGCTGAACTTCTAAAGAGTTTATGCCGATTATCTTTAGAACTTACCCTCGGATGCAATTTGAAATGTGTTCACTGTTATGCTGATTCCGATGTCTCCAGATTCAAACGAGACAAGCTTACACCTCAAGATTATAAAAGGCTAATAAATGAGGGCCGTGCTGCAGGATGTTCTGCTATTCAGTTTATTGGCGGAGAGGCAACTCTGAACAAAAATTTGCCTGACTTCATCAGGTATGCCTACGCTTTGGGCTATGACAGCATCGAGGTTTTCACGAATGCCACATATTTGACCGATGAACTTTTAAATGTCTTCAAGGAAACAAAAACCTGCATGGCTTTCTCTTTTTACTCCGCGAATGAAAAACTCCATGACGCAATTACTCAAGTAGAAGGCAGTTTTGTGAGAACTGTTGAGAATATCCGTAAGTTTGTGAGCGCTGGTATTCCTTTGCGAGGCAATATCATTGTCATGCAACAGAACGAGAAAACTGTTAAAGATACTATCTCGTATTTGCAAAAGCTCAACGTCAGGTATGTAGGGCTTGATCGAGTCCGGGGAGTTGGAAGAGGAAAAAATGCAACTACACGTGGTGGCATGGACGAACTATGCAATAATTGTTGGAGAGGCAATCTCGCCATCTCAAGCGAAGGGATTAGTTACCCATGCATTATGAGTAGAGAATTTCCCGTTGGCAATATACGCCAAATGAGTTTAATGGATATTCTAGATGGATCCTCTTTACAAGAATTCCGTTCTCTCTCATATACAAAATATTTAAGGGAAAAACATCGGCTGAACGAAAATGGCAATGATAGGTTAGCTATAAGTGATAATTGCAGCCCTGACGGTTGTAGACCAGATGTCGACCTTCCACCTTCAGTATGCTGCAAACCAGATGGTTATTAACCAGAGTAAGTGTTGAGTTATGAGTATAGCTAAAACTGCAAGTCAGCTATGACAAAGATTCAATTAAAAATACACCTACCAAAGCCTGCACTCGCTTAGTAAGATGCGTCGCGTCAAAATGGGAGTACACTACATTCAAGCCAATTCCGTCAAAGTAGTGTTATCTCATCCCGCCCACCAGTTATTTGAAATACAGGTTTTGGCGGCTTGCCCCTCCGCTTTGCTTCAGGGACGCTTCGCAGCAAACCCGCCCTACATCTCCTGCTTTTTTGCTTCGTTCCAAAGCGCATCCATCTCTTCAAGGGATAGTTCCGACAAATTCTGTTCCTGCTTCTTTGCTCCTTGCTCCACATACTTAAAGCGCTTCTTGAATTTCATATTCGTCCCGCGCAGCGCAGACTCGGCATCAACCTTTTTCCAGCGGGCAAGGTTGACAAGCGCGAACAATAAATCTCCGATCTCGGCAGCCAACTCCTTTTCATTCGCGACACGCTTCACCTCATCGATCTCTTCTGCGATTTTGTCGAGTACACCTTCGATCTCGGGCCAATCGAATCCGACGCGCGCCGCCCGATCCTGATATTCCTGTGCTTGGCTTAGAGCAGGCAGAGCCAAGGGGACACCATCTAACAGTCCCTTCTCCTCTTTCTTCTCGCTTCTTTCCTTCTCTTTCAGCTTTTCCCAATTCGATAAAACTCCATCCACGCCTTCCACTTCAGTGTCTCCAAACACATGCGGATGACGTCTGACGATCTTCGAATGGATTCCCTGTATCACCTGGTTGATATTGAATTTGCCCTCTTCATTTGCGATCTGGGATTGCAAAACAATTTGTAGCAGTAAATCTCCAAATTCCTCCCGCATATCAACAAAGTCACCGGAATCGATGGCGGAAATCGCTTCATAGGATTCTTCGAGCAAATGCTTCCGCAAGGACTCGTGTGTCTGCTCACGATCCCAGGGACAGCCATTCGGCGCGCGTAAATGTGCAACGATTTCAGCAAAGGCTTCGAACGAGTTCCCCTCCCCCAGCGCAGGAACATATAAAGAAGAATCCTTTGAAAAATCATCACCATCAACATCGCTCAATCTTTCCTCTGTCTTCTTCCCTCCATTCACAGCAAAAACGGTATGCTCTTTCGGGTATGTTGTCAGCAACACGTTCTTCACCTGAAGAGCAAGTTCGCGCGAATCAATATTTGTGAACAAAACAGGCACATCGGGCGGGTAAGGCGGCACATGTGCGGAGGCAAGAGTCAGCGCCTCGAGCAGGATCAACTTGGGCGGCGGAGGTATTCGGAGCGCTTCAAAAGTTTGAGCAACCTGTGTGAAATCCATATTACATCCTTGTCCGAATCTAAAGGCAATCCACCTTATTTCAGATTCTAATTAAACATAAAACGTAATGCGAAACTCATGTCACGCATTACGTCTATGATTTTACATCAGTCACGTGCAATCCTTCGACACGTGGGCTAAAACATCACAGTCAGGACAGGCATGAACCCTGACATGTTGTGACACCTGGAACTGATTTAACGCTTGGTGTATGTAGGAGCCTTACGGGCTTTCTTAAGACCGGGTTTCTTGCGTTCCTTGACGCGTGGGTTCCGGGTGAGCAAACCGTTTTTGCGCAAAGGGGACGTCCATTCACCATTGATCAGGACGAGCGCACGGGCAAGCCCCAGACGCACTGCTTCGGTTTGACCGGTCGAACCACCGCCGTTCACCTTGACAGTAATATCGTATTTGTTCGCTTCCTGTCCAACAGCGTTAAACGCGCGTAGGATATCCTGCAAGTCACCTACACGAGGAAAATACACCGGAGCTTCCTTATCGTTCACGACAAATGTACCAGTACCACTTGCTACGCGCACGCGGGCTGTACTTTCCTTGCGACGGCCAATTGCTTCATAATACTGTGCCATAACTTCTTTCCTCTTTCCTTAATTCACGCCAGCGGCTCAGGGTTGTTGGTAACATGCGGGTGGCTCGCACCCGCATAGATCTTCAACCGCTTGAGCACTGCACGTCCCATGCGGTTATGCGGCAGCATGCCCCATACAGCCGCGCGCAGCACACGGTCAGGGTGCTGCCTCAGTTGATCGCGCAGCGAGATGGATTTAATACCACCTGGATAATTTGAATGGTGGTAATACATTTTGGTATCCATCTTGGTACTGGTTTTCGTGCCGGTCACGGTCACACGTTCGGCATTGACGACCACAACATAATCACCCATCTCAACACCGGGCGTAAACGTTGGCTTGTGTTTGCCAAGCAGGACATGTGCAATGCGCGTGGCAATCCGTCCAAGATTTTGGCCGTTGGCATCCACGAGCACCCACTTGCGTTCGATTTCGCTTGCTTTCGGATAGTACGACTTGTACACTTTCTGATTCTCCGTTTCTTTTGTAAGCCAGGTTGGAGAACGCTGGCTACACAAGATTTCTTTTCTTATTGACCCATTGACTCTCACATTGCGTATACCACTTCGATGAGCGCCAGCCCATGTGCAGGAGCCAGCCCGGCAGGGATTTCGTTGCGTGCCCCAGCCGGTAGCTGCTTCGCTAAAGAACGAGCGATAACATCAGCCGGACGTTTTCCCTGCGCAACCGCCACCTGGACAAACACAAGCCTGCGTACCATTCGGTATAAGAAGGCATCGGCTTGCACTTCGAAGTGCCATTCATCTTCGCCGATTTTGTTCCACTCAGCTTTCATCACGGTTCGCACGGTTCCGCCCCTGGGAGTAGTCGGGGAACCGAAGGCGGAGAAGTCATGCGTTCCGAGAAAAAGCTTCGATGTGTCTGCAAGGACTTCGCTTTTAATTGCGGGCCACACCCGCCAGGAAAAACGCTCCCGGATCGGGTCACGGAAGGGCTGGCAGAACAACCTGTACCGATAGCGGCGGGAGATTGCATCAAAACGCGGATGGAACTTTGCATTAACCATCCGTGTCTGGTGAACTGCCATATCGGCTGGAAGGGCTGCGTTCAACGCGCGAACGAGCTCCTCGTCAGTGTGGGACCAATCCAGGTCGAATGAAGCAACCTGTCCCGTCGCGTGAACGCCGGTATCCGTCCGCCCGGACATGAGTACCGAGCGTCCAGTCCATCCCAGTTTGCACAAGACTTTTTCAAGCTCGCCCTGCACCGTTCGTTTATTCGCCTGCCGCTGACTTCCGAAAAAGTCCGTGCCGTCGTAGGCAAGAGTCAATTGGTAACGTGCCATTGTTAGCAATCAGCGATTAGCCTTCAGCTTTTAGCACTGATTACTGCTCACTGAATACTGATTATTCTTCGACCAATTCCAAAATGACCATCTCAGCCGCGTCACCCATGCGGGGTCCCAGCTTCAAGATGCGGGTGTAGCCGCCAGGCCGATTTGCAAAGCGAGGCGCGATCTCATCAAACAGGCGTTTGATCACCTGATTATCGCCGAGCTTGGAGATAGCCAGTCGGCGGGCATGCACCTTCTTCGCATCGTCACCTGAAGCACTGTTGCGCGCAAGCGTGATGAGACGTTCAGCCTCACCACGGATCGCATTCGCCTTGGTGCGTGTGGTCTGAATACGTTCATGTATAAAAAATTGTTTGATAAGGTTGCGACGCAGTGCTACACGTGCACCTGTCGTCCTTCCAAGTCTATAACCTGATATCTGATGTCGCATTGTAAATCACTCCGCAGAAGTCGTTTCGTCTTTCATGTAGCCCTTTTCGCGCATCTTCTGACGTAACTCATCGAGGCTTTTCTCGCCAAAGTTGCGGATGGACATGACCGCTGTTTCGCCTTTCTCAAGCAGGTCGAGTACATCACCGACAGTTGTAATGCCTGTGCGCTTGAGCGAATTGAAGACGCGCACCGAAAGGTCAAGGGCTTCCACCGGTGTGTCCGCCAGTTCACTGGTCAGGCGACTGCCGCCTGCTTCCTTTTCAACGGAAATTGCCAGAGTCTCTTCACTCACACCCGCAATGTAGCGCAGGTGATCGATTATCAGTTTGGCAGCCGTGCTGAGCGCTCGCTCGGGAGAAATGGTACCATCGGTCCAAATCTCGAGGTTGAGCTTGTCATACGCTGTGCTCTGCCCAACCCGTGCCGAGGTCACTTCCCAATTTACACGCTTGACCGGGCTGAAGATGGCATCGATCGGCAATTCGCCGATGGGCATGTGTCCGCTGCGCTCATTGGCTGGTGAATAGCCTCGACCACGCTCCACTGTAAACTCAAGATCGAGCTTGGTCTTTGGATTGTCAACCGTGAACAGATACAGCTCGGGATTGACGATCTCAACCTCAGCAGGCGTAATAATATCCGCTGCCGTAACCGTCCCCTCGCCGCGTACTTCCAGGTTCATGCGGGTGGTATCCACGCCGTCAAGTTTCAAGCGCAGCTGTTTCACCTGCAAGGTGACCTGGATCACGTCTTCGCGGACGCCGGGAATTTCACTGAACTCATGCAATACATCCGCGATACGGATGGAACTCACTGCCGCGCCTTCCAGGGATGACAACAAAACACGGCGCAGTGCATTCCCGAGCGTAACACCATACCCACGCTCGAGGGGGCTGATAACAAACTTACCGTAATTTCGAGCTTCAGCCTCACGCTCGATTTTCGGCATAACCATATTCGTGATACCCATCACGGTTCACCTCTCCCTGTAAGAAAACAGAAGAAATCCACTGGCTGGAATGCCAGCGAAAAAACAACCAATACCTATCGTGAATAGTATTCGACGATAAGCTGTTCGTTCAGGAAACCGTCGATTTCAGCACGTTCAGGAAGACGCTGTACAGAACCGATCAATCCTTTGATATCACGATTCACCCAGCTAGGGGATGAGCGGCCTTCCGCCATATCAGGCAGAACCTTGAAATATTCAAGGCTGCGTGATCCATCACGCACCGCAACACTATCGCCTTCCTTCAAAAGCATGGAGGGTACATCTGTGCGGCGGCCATTCACTGTGAAATGACCATGAGTCACAAGCAAACGTGCCTGCGCACGGTTCGTTGCAAAACCCATACGGTAGACCACATTGTCCAGACGCGACTCAAGGATTTGCAATAGATTGAGACCCGTGAGTCCACGGCGCTGGAGCGCGACCTCATAATAACGGCGGAACTGGCGTTCCAAAATTCCATATACACGGCGGGCGCGTTGTTTGGCACGCAGTTGTCGCAAATAATCGGACTCACGACCAGAGCGGTTGCCACCACTTCGGCTGCCTGTACGCCCATGCTGACCGGGCGGAAAGGCACGCCGTTCGACAGCACATTTCGGCGTGAAACAGCGTTCGCCTTTCAGGTAGAGCTTTTCGCCTTCGCGCCGGCAGAGTCTACAAACCGGACCAAGATTCTTCGACATATATTTCTTTCCTCTAAATCAAATCACACGCGGCGCTTCTTCGGCGGTCGACAGCCGTTATGCGGCACCGGTGTAATATCAGAAATTAAACGGACTCTCAGTCCCATTGCCTGGACGGCACGAATCGCATTTTCACGACCAGGACCGGGTCCCTTCACAAACAATTCCACTTCCTGAATTCCCAATTGCTGGGCAGCTTTGATCGCCTGCTCCGCTGCAAGACGAGCCGCAAACGGTGTGCTTTTGCGGGAACCTTTAAACCCGGCAGAGCCTGCACTGCCCCAGGCAACAGTATTGCCTTCCGTATCTGTAACGGTGACAATCGTATTATTGAACGATGCAAAGATATGCACCTGCCCGGAGGATATGGAGCGTTTGACTTTCTTTGCGCCCGTTCCTCGGCGTGTGGAGCGTACACTTTGAGCCATTATTTCTTATCCTCTTATTTCTTCGCACCGCGGCGGCGTCCGCGACCGGCAACCGTCTTCTTGATGCCTTTGCGTGTACGAGAGTTCGTACGCGTTCGCTGACCACGGACCGGCAAATTCCGGCGATGGCGCATACCGCGATAGGACCCGATTTCGATCAGGCGCTTAATGCTCATCTGAACTTCACGGCGCAAGTCACCTTCCACCTTGTAGTTCTTGCTAATATACTCGCGGATCGCAGCAACATCTGCCTCAGAGAGATCCTTCACCCGTATATCAGGATTGACCTTCGTGTGAGTCAGGATTGCCTGCGCGCGTGTCGGACCGATCCCATATAGATAGGTCAGTCCAATTTCAACCCGCTTATTGCGGGGCAGATCGACACCTTCAATTCTCGCCATAGTTCATCTATCCCTGTCGCTGTTTGTGTTTTGGATTTTCACAGATGATATACACTATGCCCTTGCGTCGGACAATTCTGCATTTGGCACAGCGTTTCCGTATCGACGGAGAAACCTTCATGATAATACTCCTTGCAAACTTCCATTTTCTACGTAGCCAAGTTGTTGATTATACACGTTCATCTTTCATTCGTCTAGATTACACGAAATGCACGCTCACGTACGGATCACAGGACAGTCAGGATAAGAGGTTTTCCTTCGGTGACAGCCACAGAATGCTCAAAATGGGCTGTCAGTGATCCATCTGCAGAGACGACTGTCCATTGGTCTGGCAGGACGCGTGTCTCTGCTGTACCGACAAGTACCATGGGTTCGAGGGCAATCGTCATGCCCTTTTTAAGAGGCATACCCGTACCCGGTTTGCCATAGTTCGGCACTTGTGGTCCTTCATGCATTTGTCTTCCAACGCCATGGCCCGTATATTCACGTGTCACGTAGTAGCCACGGCTTTCCACATGATGCTGTATCGCCGCTGAAACGTCACCTGTCCGGTTGCCTACACACATCATTTCGATGCCTGCATTTAGCGCTCCCAACGTAACATCCAGGAGATCCTGTGCGTCAGCAGATATTTCACCAACGCCGGCAGTAAACGCTGAATCGGCTACCCATCCCTCCAGTACAGTTCCACAGTCAATCGAGACGATATCTCCGGCTTTCAGCTTCCGATTCCTGCTTGGAATGCCGTGGACCAGCTCACGATTGATGCTGACCGTAATCGAGGTGGGAAATGGCGGGTGACCATACCCTTTGAACGGCGATACACATCCATGTTTCCTCAGCACTTCCTCAGCAGCCGCGTTGAGGTCGGCAGTGGAAACACCCGGTTTTAATAGTTCTTTCGTCGTCGCCAGAACTTCTGCATTGATTCGGCCCGCTTCGCGCATAATCTGCAGTTCAGCAGGGCCCTTAAGATGTATCTGGCGCGCCCAATTCATAAGAACTACTTCTGTAAAGCAGCCATGAGATCTTCTGTTACATCGTCTATGGCTTGCGTTCCATCAATTTCAACCAGCTTGCCGTGATCCTGGTAGTAGGATATTAACGGCGAAGTCTGCTCAAAATAAACCTTGATTCTGTTCTTAATGGTCTCAGGTTTATCATCATCACGTTGATAAAGCTCTGATCCATCGAAATCGCAAATCTTATCGTTTTTCGGCGGGTTCGTTTTTTCATTAAAAACGTGATTGCCGTTCGCCCGACAGGTCCAACGTCCACTTAATCGTTCGATCAGAACATCCTCACCCGCAGTGATAAAGGGCACCACATTCACCTGCCCATTAAAATTCCGGAGCATGATTTCCAGAGCCTCAGCCTGCGCCGGGGTGCGGGGAAAACCGTCTAAAACGGCACCGGCTTCACAGTCCGGACGAGTGAGGCGGTCTTTGATCATGGCAACCGTCACATCATCCGGGACCAATTCACCCTTGGTCATATAGGTTTGAGCCAGCTTTCCGAGTTCCGTTTGATTCTTAAGGTTCTCACGGAACATGTCACCGGATGAAATATGAGCCAGTCCCGTTTTTTCAGACAACATTTTCGCCTGCGTACCTTTACCAACACCCGGAGGACCAAGCATGACAATATAAGTCGCCATAAATGCTCCTAGCTGATAAGAAGTTTTTCCTGATAGCCATGCAGCTTCAGTTCAGCTTCGATATTCATAAAGGTATCGCGGACAACACCAACAACGATCAATAGACCGGAAGAGGACAATAGGAATATTCCTGCACTGGTCGAGGCGGCGGGCAATGCCAATTGCAGCAGGAATGGCATGATCGCTACAGTACCCAGCAACAACGCGCCCGGTAATGTAATTCGGCTTTGAATCCGGCTCAGATATTTCTGGGTTGATGAACCACTATGCACACCAGGAATTTGAGCGCCGGAGCGTTTCAGATTGTCGCCATAATTTTGCTGTTCAAAGATAACGGTCGTATAGAAGTAAGTGAAACTTACTACCATAATAAAATACATGACCCAGTATCCCCAGGAAGTCGCACCGCTTGGATTAAAGAAATTTTGAATCGCTACTGCCGTGTTCTTTACCCATAAAGTCCCGCTGCCTGCAAAATAGCTGGCAATGATCGCTGGGAACTGCAGGATGGCGCTGGCGAAGATCAATGGGATCATGCCTGAAAGGTTTACCATCAACGGCAGGGTAGGCTGGGGCATTCTGACAGATTTGCCGCGCTGGATGGCATAGAAGACCTGGCTCTTCTGAGGATACATGATAGGTACATTGCGGCGTCCCTGCTGAACATAGACAATCGCCAGAACAGTTGCCACAATAACAAGCACCATGGCAAAAAGCAATATCCAGCGATTCTGTTCATCAAGCCAGAGAGTGCCGATGTTTTGCGGGATCTGTGACACGATACCGGCAAATATTACAAGTGAGAGACCCTGCCCGCGGATACCATATTCCGAGATCAATTCACCGATCCAGATGGCAAACATCGTTCCCGCGGTCATCACCAGGAGAACCATAAGGGAAGGAATCAACAGATCGCCGGAGAAAGAAAACGCGATGATCGGCCTGCCGAGCGCCTGCATGGAAAGTTGATTAAAGATATTTATCTGACCAATCGCGGAGAGCATTGCCATGGGAACAGCGAGATAGTAAGTCCACTTCTCCATCCAGCGGCGTCCTTCCCGTTGATCTTCCTGCATGCGGCGTTGCAATGCGGGAATAATGGGAACCAGCAGTTGCAGGATGATCTGAGCAGTGATGTAAGGATAGACGCCCATTGACAGCAGCGAAAAGTTTTCGATCGTGCCACCGGAAAGCAGATTCAGGAATCCGAGAAAGCCTCCCTGACCGCTCGTTGATTGGAAGAAGGCTGACAAAGCCTCCCGGTCAGCTCCCGGCACCGGGACATTTGCTGCAATGCGGAAGAGCATCAATAACGCAAGCGAGATAAGCAATTTCTTCCGAATATCTTGCGAGCGCCATAGAAAACGCCACGCGGATTGTTTCTTTTCAGGCATATCTGGATATTCCTCTTGATTGAGAATTAACCGATCAACTCAACGCTGCCACCAGCTGCTTCGATCTTGGTCTTGGCGCCAGCGCTGACGCGATGAGCCTTCACTTTGAGGGCAACTTTCATTTCTCCGCGTCCCAGGATGACGACAGGGTTGCGCGGGTCGCGCAACAAACGCGCCTTTTCCAGCGATTCAGGATTGACTTCCGCGTCCGCTTTGAAGGATTCGGTCAACTGATCCAAATTGACTTCGTTGAACTCCACCTGGTTGCGCGGTGTAAATCCCTGACCACGCATAAATGGGAGGCGGCGATAAAAAGGCAGGTTCCCGCCCTGGCGATACATATTTCCACCTTGGCCGGAGCGCGCGCCTTCACCCTTGGTGCCGCGTCCCGCAGTCTTGCCCTGCCCCGCGGAAATACCACGCCCAACGCGTTTTCGATTCTTTTTGGAGCCCGGATTGGGCACAAGATCGTGTAGTTTCATCTTTCTTTCCTACTCTTCGACCTGAACTAAATGAATGACTTTCTGGATCATCCCGCGCAAAGCCGGGTTATCCTTATGTTCAACGGTTTGATGCATACGTCGCAGGCCCAACGCAAGCACGGTTTGCTTCTGATCCTTGGTATACCCAATGGGACTGCGAACCAACGTAACCCGCAGGGTTTTGTTACTTTCCTCTTTTTTAGGCATGTTGCTTCCTCCGCTCCCAGAACGGCAGCAATTCATTGACATTCTTACCGCGGCGAGCTGCCTCGATTTGTGCGGATTTCAACTGCTCGAGAGCATCGAACGTTGCCTGTACCACGTTCAAAACATTGGCGCTGCCCTGGGATTTGGTCAAAATATCACGTACACCAGCCACCTCAAGCACAGCGCGTACACCACCCGCTGCGATAACCCCTGTACCAGGGGAAGCAGGTTTGAGCATAACACGTGCGCCACCTACCTTGCCCAACACTTCATGAGGGATGGTTGTACCGGCAAGATTGACGACCCGCATATTCTTCCGGGCGCGTTCTGAAGCCTTGCGCATGGCATCCGGCACAGCGTTCGCCTTGCCCACGCCCATGGAGATGGTGCCCTTCTTGTCACCAACCACAACAGTCACACGGAACTGAAACCGGCGTCCGCCTTTCACGACCTTGGCAACACGGGCAATCTCTATGACACGCTCTTCGAATTGGTCCTGCGCCTCAAAACTCTGTTGTTCAGTATTTTCGTATTCTGCCATTTCGTTCTCCACGCGAGCCTAGAATTGCAGGCCGCCTTCGCGCGCGCCGTCGGCAAACGCCTTGACACGCCCAATATAACGATAACCACCACGGTCAAAGACGACTGCCTGAATGCCCTTATCCTTGGCGCGTTCAGCCAGCGTTTTGCCAACCAGTTTCGCCTGTTCAGCTTTCTTCATACCTTTGACTTTTTCGCGCAACTCACGGTCCACCGATGAAGCGGATAGCAGTGTATGACCGGTTTGATCGTCGATCACTTGCGCATAAATGGCAGACAGACTCTTAAAGACGTTCAAACGCGGACGTGCAGTTGTTCCTGCCAGATTTTTGCGCACACGTATATGACGGCGTACCCGTGCGACAGTCCGAGAATTTTTTGCCATAGCTTACTTGGCTCCTTTCCCTGCCTTACCAGCTTTGCGGCGGATCTTTTCGCCTTGATAACGGATCCCCTTGCCATGATACGGCTCAGGCGGCCGGACGCGGCGGATCTCCGCAGCAGTTTGACCGACCACTTCACGATCGTATCCAGAGACTTTGATCTGGCGAGTCTTCAGTTCGACTTCGAAGGAAATTCCTGTAGGAGGCTCCATTTTCACCGGATGTGAATAACCGACAAAAAGAGCCAGATCCTTTCCCTGCAATTCGGCGCGGTAACCCACACCTTCCACCTCAAGCACGACCTGAAACCCAGAGCTGACACCACGCACCATATTCGCGATCACCGCACGAGTTGTTCCGTGCAAGGCACGTTCCCTTGGATGATCCGATTTACGTGTGACCACAACCTGGCCATTTTCCATCGCAATATCAATTTGCGGGGAAAATGTCCGTTTCATTTCGCCTTTCGGCCCTTTCACGTGGACATCCGAGCCCTGTACATTGATCTGTACACCACTCGGAATTGCCACAGGTAATCGTCCAATACGAGACACTTAATACCTCCTGCCTACCATACTTTACAAAGGATCTCGCCGCCTACGCCCAACTGTCGGGCGCGTGCGCCGGTCATGACACCTTTCGGTGTCGAAAGTATGGCAACGCCAATCCCGGAAAGCACCCAGGGGATTTCCTGTTTCTTGGTATAGATACGACGTCCAGGTTTGCTCACCCGCTCGATGCCTGAAATGACCGGGCGGCGTTCACGCCGTTCACCTACGTACTTGATTTTCAGGCGCAAAACTTTCTGGCTGGATTGTTCACCTTCAGCTACATCGAAGCCCTCGAGATAACCTTCATCTTTCATAATCTTCGCAATCTCGATTTTGAGCTTTGAACTCGGCATTGCAACCAATGTGTGACCCGCCAAAACGGCATTGCGGATGCGAGTCAGCATATCAGCAATTGGATCAATAATAGTCATGCTATCACCTCCACCCGCTTACCATGAGGACTTCACGACACCAGGGATCTTTCCCTGTAATGCCAGTTCACGAAAACAAATGCGGCACAGACCAAAACGGCGGATATAACCTCGCGGACGCCCACAGCGAACGCAGCGATTGCGCACCTGTGTGGCATACTGCCGGCGGGTCTCACGATATTGCATAGCTTTCTTTGCCATAATTTAAGCTTCCTTCCTGCTGAACGGCATACCAAGCAACTGCAACAACACACGCGCCTGGTCATCGTTTTTGGCGGTAGTCACAATCGTGACCTCCATGCCGCGTAATTTATCGATCTTGTCGTACTCGATCTCCGGGAAGATCAACTGGTCACGCAAACCCAGTGTGTAATTGCCGCGCCCATCGAACGCATTGGCAGAAACGCCGCGAAAATCGCGCACACGTGGGAGAGCAGTGCTCATCAAACGATCAAGGAAAGCCCACATGCGGTCGCCGCGCAGTGTGACCTTGGTTCCGATCAAGCGGCCTTCGCGCAGCTTGAAGTTCGCGATGCTCTTGCGAGCCTTCGTCATAACCGGCTTCTGGCCCGTGACGATGGTCAGATCGGACACGGCAGCTTCCATCGCCTTCGGATTATCCATGGCTTCGCCCATCCCAATATTGACAACCACCTTGGTAATGCGCGGCACCTGCATAATGTTCGTGAGATCGAACGCTTTGCGCAGAGCAGGGACAACCTCATTGTTATATTTTTCTTGCATTCTGTTCATACCAATTACTCCGCGACTAATCGATCAACGCCTGGCAGTTGTTGCATACACGACGAGCCCCATCCTCATCGCGTTGCACGGCAATGCGCGTCGGTTCACCACATTTCGGGCAGACAAGCATCACGTTCGAG